>Ga0208825_1000609_pt1 | contig 32921 bp, 31 predicted proteins | sample AD_UKC113_MetaG_FD_184450 | JGI IMG/M metagenome (GOLD analysis project Ga0208825, IMG submission 184450) | Active sludge microbial communities of municipal wastewater-treating anaerobic digesters from Hong Kong - AD_UKC113_MetaG (SPAdes)... | ecosystem: Engineered > Bioreactor > Anaerobic >...
CATTCCATTGCTCGCCACGGTGCCGAGAAATTGTGGAAGTCGCTGCATCACGAGGATTTCGTCAACGCGCTGGGCGCACTCACCGGCAATCAGGCCATGCAGCAAGTCAAGGCTGGGCTGAAGGCGATTTACTTGAGTGGCTGGCAAGTGGCCGCCGATGCCAATGTGGCCGGCGAAATGTACCCCGACCAGTCGCTGTACCCGGCCAATTCGGTGCCGCAGGTGGTCAAGCGCATCAACAACACCTTGCTGCGTGCCGACCAACTGAGCCACGCCGAGGGTGATGACAGTATTGATTACCTGCAACCCATCGTGGCCGATGCCGAAGCCGGGTTTGGTGGTGTGCTGAATGCGTTCGAATTGATGAAAGCAATGATCGAAGCCGGTGCCGCCGGCGTGCATTTCGAAGACCAGTTGGCCAGCGTCAAGAAGTGCGGGCACATGGGCGGCAAGGTGCTGGTGCCCACCCGCGAGGCGGTGGAAAAACTGACCGCGGCACGCCTGGCTGCCGACGTGATGGGTGTGCCGACCTTGATCGTGGCGCGCACCGACGCCGAAGCGGCGGATCTGCTGACCTCCGATATCGACCCCAACGACCGCCCGTTCTGCACCGGCGAGCGCACGATGGAAGGCTTCTACAAAACCAACAATGGCCTGCAACAGGCGATCAGCCGCGGCTTGGCCTACGCCCCATATGCCGACTTGGTGTGGTGTGAAACCGGCAAGCCGGATCTGGAATTTGCGCGCAAGTTTGCCGAAGCCATCCACGCCAAGTTCCCCGGCAAGTTGCTGGCCTACAACTGCTCGCCGTCCTTCAATTGGAAGAAGAATCTGGACGACGCCACGATTGCCAAATTCCAAAAAGAAATCGCGTCCTACGGTTACAAGTTCCAGTTCATCACCTTGGCCGGTTTTCATGCGCTGAACTACGGCATGTTCGACTTGGCCCACGGCTATGCGCGTCGGCAGATGAGTGCCTTCGTCGAGCTGCAAGAAAAAGAATTTGCCGCCGCCGAACGTGGCTTCACTGCGGTCAAGCACCAGCGTGAAGTGGGCACCGGCTATTTCGATGCCATCACCCAGACCATCCAAGGCGGACAAAGCTCGACGGTGGCGCTGAAGGGCAGCACCGAAGAGGAGCAATTCCAGCCCACGCGTGCCGCAGCGTAAGCAAGCCTACCCGCCGGGCATGGGGCCGGCGGGTACTTGCCACACGGGGGCGCATGCAGTGCTATCCTCCCCATTCAGTGCCAACAGGCCGGGGCTATGAGCGCACGTGTAGTCGTGCCACTGGAAAGTGCAGCAGGACGGCTGGAGGAATTTTCTCCGGCCGCTTCGGTGCTGGACGATGCCGAATACGCTCTATTCTCCCAAGTTGCACGCACCCGTAAATGCGCGGCTGGCGAAGTGCTGTTCCGGCGTGGCGATCACGGCTCCGATATGTATGTCATTGCCAGCGGTGCAGTCGAGCTGGATTTTGGCGATGACCTGGTGCGCAAGCCGCTAGGTGTGGGTGAATTTTTTGGCGAGCTGGGCTTGCTGATGGGCGACCACGCCCGCAGCGCCAATGCCACGATGACCCAACCCGGTGTTTTGTTGGAGCTGGGGCGTGAAACATTCGACCGCCTGACCGACCGCGACCCCAAGCAGCTGGCCAAATTCCTGCGGCGCACGATCATGCGCGTGGTGTGCAACGAGCAGGCCCTGATCGGCCGTTTGCGCCGGCGCAATCTGGAATTGCAAAACACGTTGGATGTGCTGCGCACCACCGCATTGCAATTGGATCAATCCGAAATCCTGATCCGTACCGATGAATTGACTGGGCTGACCAACCGCCGCGGCTTTGTTGCGCACGTGGAACAGGCCCGGCTGGCGGGCAAGCTGCCCGATAGTGCCCTGATCCTGGTCGATTGCGATCGTTTCAAAGAAATCAACGATGGCCACGGCCACTTGGCCGGCGACCGTGTGCTGCAAAGCGTGTCGAATTTGTTGCGCGCGGTCTGCGGTCAGGACGATATCGCCTGCCGCTTGGGTGGTGACGAATTCTGTCTATTGATCCACGGGCACAACCGCGACGGAGCCGAGCGCATCGCCGGTTACATCGTCGAAAGTGCGCGTATCCTGCAACGGATGCATCAACGTCCGCCACAAATGACCACGCTCAGCATCGGTGCCTGTGTGGTGGCGGCGGATGCCGAAATCGCATGGGAGCACTGGTACAAACAAGCCGACCTTGCGCTGTATCGCGCCAAGCACCAGGGTGGTAATCGCGTCGAGTGGCAGGATTGAGGCTGGCTTGATGGACGGCGCCAGCAAACCGCAGGTGCGTACGCTATTGCTGACCGACTTGGTGGACTCCACCCAATTGGTCGAGCGTATCGGGGATAGTGCCGCTGCCGCACTGTTCCGCAGCCACGATCGCATCGTGCTGGAGTTGCAGCAACACTGGCGCGGTCGGCTGATTGATCGCAGCGATGGCTTGCTGTTGATCTTCGAGCGTCCCATCGACGGACTGGGCTTTGCCTTGGATTACGCGCGCGAACTACGCGATTTGGGGCGTATGCAAGGCCTGAAGCAAGTCCTGCAAGCCCGCGCGGGTCTGCACGTGGGCGAAGTTTTGCAATGGGAAAACAGCCACGACGCTGTGCAGATGGGGGCCAAGCAGGTTGAAGTGGAGGGTTTGGCCAAACCCTTGGCGGGTCGCTTGATGGCGCTGGCCCGGCCCGGGCAGATTCTCTTGTCGGCCACCGCCGAACCGCTGGCGCACCGCGCCGCTCGCGAGCTAGGCGAGCGCGGCGACACCTTGGTGTGGAAATCCTATGGGCGTTGGCGCTTCAAGGGCCTGCCAGAAGCACAGGAAATTTTTGAAGTCGGTGAGCCCGGGCTAGCCCCGTTGCGGATGCCGGCACACACCCCCAAGGCCTGGCGTGACCTGCCACTGTGGCGGCGGCCGGTGGCGCTGGCGGCCGAGGCGATGATGGCGGCCGGGCTGGCATTTGGGGCGTGGTTCTTGATGCACCCACAGCCGGCGATTGCATTTGCCGAACGCGATTGGGTGGTGGTGGGTGACCTGCGTAACCTGACCGGCGATGCCAAGCTGGACGAATCGCTGGAGCAGGCATTCCGCATCAGTTTGGAGCAGTCGCATTACGTCAACGTACTGTCCGATCTGAAAGTACGTGAAACCTTGGCGAATATGCAGCGCAAGGCGGACGTGCCGGTGGATCGTGCGCTGGGTTCCGAAATCGCCCTGCGGGATGGTGCGCGTGCACTGCTGCTGCCCACCGTGGCCGAAGTCGGTGGCCGTCTGCGGGTGAGTGCCGAAGTGATCGACCCACGCACCCAAACCACGGTGTACGCGGTGATGGCCGATGGCCGAGGCGTGGAATCTGCGCTGCGCTCGATCGACCAAGTGACCGACCAGTTGCGTGGCAAGTTGGGCGAGGCCTTGCAAAGCGTGCAAAAGACCTCGGTGCCGCTGCCCAATGTGGCCACCCCCAGCCTGGATGCGTTGAAGGTATTTGCGGTGGCGCGCAATGCGGCCAATACCACCCGTGATCGTGAACAAGCGCTGGGCTTGTATCGGCGCGCGCTACAACTGGATCCACAGTTTGCATTGGCGCACGCAGATATGGCGAGATTGCACGCGCAACTGGGTGAGGTCGAGCAGGCGCGTGACGAATGGCGCAAGGCACTGGCAATTCCTGCACGATTGTCGCCACAAGAAAAAATGAGTGTCGAGTTGATGCTGCTGCAAAACAGCGGGCCAGAGATTTATTTCCGCAAAGCGCAGGAATACCTGGTGCTATACCCCGATGATTTCAGCACCATGAGCCGTTTGGCGACCAATCTGTGGCATCAGCGTAATGATTTTCGTGCTGCCGAGGCGATGGCACGGCGTGCGATTAAGCCGCAGTATGCGCGTAGCAATTCCGTACGCTATGCCTTGGGGGTTTTTCTGCTGGGGCAGGACAAAGTGGATGCAGCACTGGCCGAATTTCAACACGCACGGCAAGCCGGTTACACCGGCGGTGGTGAGTATTACGCGCGCGCCTTTGATGCACGCGGCCAGCATGCCGAAGCTGATAAGGTGTATGCCGCCAGCACGAGTGGCCGGCAAGGCTGGCAACGCGATGCGGCAGTATCGACGTGGGTGGATCGTCGGCAATGGGCGCAGGCCGATGCGGCGGCGCAAGCGTGGTATGGCCAAGCAAGCGCCCAAGGCGATGTGGTGGAAACACTGCGCGCGCAAGCGGCGCAGACAAGCGTCGGTGTATTTTCAGGGGCGAGTGACGCGGCACAGCGGCGACAAGCCCTGCAGGTGGCCGTGGATGCACAAGCGCAAGCAGCCGATGCCATTTATCCAGCGATGTCGACTGAACTCCGTTTGTACGCAGGATTACTCGCCGCATTCGACGATGATCGTGCGGGGATTGATGTCGCGCTACAGCAGACCGAAAGCAGTGGCGTGGTAGCGGAGTTCCCAACGCTGGCACAGTTGCGGCAAGTGCTATTGGCAGAGCAAGAACGTCTGCGTGGTCAGCCGAAGGCGGCAGTGGCGCGGTTGCAACCCTTGGCCAAGCAAGACACGGCGTTAGTGGCCGTGCACTGGGCATTGTTGCGTGCTGAGCGTTCTGCGGGGAATGCGGTCGGCATGCAAAGTCAGGCAAATTGGCTGGCCACGCATCGGGGGCGCGTGCTTACCGAAGCAACGACGACGGAAGTGTTGCGTTTCTTTAATGTGGCATCGGCATCGGAAGTGCAAGACGTGCCTCGTCCAAGCGCTCGGTAAAAATAGCGCCACCAGCAACAGCTCGCCAAATCTGCGAGCGGCTGCCGATAGGTGAAAATTCAGTAGTTATCCGTGCTCTGGCATGCAAGGGGGCACTCCATCCCTTGAATGCCGGACATTACGTCCTCCAGCTTGTTGCGCTGGGCTTTGATTTGTTCGGGCGAAGCCAGCGTACCGCTCTTGAGCTGCATGCAAGCCCACGGATCCGTATAGCCTAACGAGCGCAGCGCCTGTTCCGGCGATTGCTGGAACTGTTGGCGGAAGGCGTCGTTGCTTTCGAGATTGTCTAGAAGCTTCTTGACCAGTTGCGGATGCAGACCGGCCGGCGGGATTTTGTCTTGTGCCACGGTGTTCCCCCTCTTGTGAATGGAGCGTGGACAATAGCACCCAAGTGTTTAGATGGAGTGTGCAATGCAGGTCAGGCGCTGTGCTGCGGTTTGGCTAGAACCGCGTGAGGTGGCCAGCTTCCAATTGGACGATCTGCTGGCCGGTGGCACCGGCGTGGTGGCGCGGCTGTGTTGGTTCGCCCATGCGCCGCATTTGGCTGCGGCGGTTGAAGTGGATGTCGATTGGGTGCCGTTACTGGGCGCTTTGGGTGCGCAAGATTGGCTGCAACGCGATGCGTTGGATGCACGCTATGGTGGTGCGGCGGTGGATGCCTTGCTGGCGGCCGGATTGTTGCAGGCCAAGTCTGAAAGTGTCGTTGGCATCGACGACACTGCCGCAACCGATGCCGCCTACCGCGCGCAGGGTTGGTACCCGGCAGCCGCATTGGCGCATATGGCGACCCGCTGGCAGGGCATCGATGGCCCCAGCAGCATGGCCGAGCAAGATTTGGACAACAACGAAGGCCTGTTGCGCCAGCACGGCGCACCGCCACCGCGTGAGCCGGAAGCGGTTGGCACCGACGCCGCACTGCACATGCCGGTGCCGGCGCGCGATGCCTTCGACACCTTGCTGGACAGTCGCGCCACCTGCCGCAATTTTGATGCCGAGGCAGTATTGCCATTGGCCACGTTTTCACAACTGATGGCGCGTGTGTTTGGCGCACGTGGCAGCGGACACCCTGCACCGAACTTCACGGTATTCAAGCGCACCAGCCCGTCCGGCGGCGCGCTGCATCCCACAGAATGTTTTCTGATCGTGCAGCGAGTGCAAGGCATTACGCCGGGTTTGTACCGCTACCGCATCGATGGCCACGCGCTGGAACCGATGGCCGCGCAGATTGCACCACCGCAACCAGGGGATGTGGGAACGCAGGTCTTGGGGAAGGCCGCCGCACGCGCATGGACGCAGAACGAGTTGTACGCGTTTGCCAAGATCGCGGTGGCCGGGCAGGATTTCTTCGCCAACGCGCCGGTGCTGTGCATTTTGGCACCGCGCTTTCATCGCAATTTCTGGAAATACCGCAACCACGCCAAGGCCTACCGCGTTTGCGTGCTGGATGTTGGTCACCTGTCGCAAACCTTGCAGCTATGTGCCACCCAGGCGGGCTTGGGGCCGTTCATCACCGGCGCGATCAACGAAGTCGATATCGAACGTGCGTTCGGTATGGCCAGCTACATGCAAAGCCCCCTGGCGGTGTGTGGGTTTGGTGCGCGTGCGACAACCTTGGTCAAGTCTGAATTTGATCCCAACCGGCTGGTGTGGCCGCGCGCGAGCATCTGACCTTTGCTAGCCCTGACCTTGCTAAGCCGCTTGTCGGTTACCACTGCCGCGCTCCAGTTTGCGATAACCAATCGCCTCGGTCAGATGGGGGGTGTCGATGGCGTCACTGCCGGCCAAATCGGCAATCGTGCGCGCCACCCGCAAGATGCGGTGTAGCGAGCGTGCGGATAGCTGCAAGGCATCCACCGCACGTTCCAGCAGGGCAGCGTCGCGCGCGGCCAGCCGGCAAAACGCATTGGTCTGGTTTTGATCCAGCTGCGCATTGGCGCGGTCACTGCGCGCCAGTTGCCGGTTGCGTGCGGCGATGACGCGCGTGCGCACGCTGGCGCTGGATTCGCCACTGGGGCTATCGGTGCGCAGCTGGGTGGGCGGCAGACGCGGCACGTCCACGTGCAGGTCGATGCGCTCTAGCAGCGGCCCAGAAATTCGCGCGCGGTAGCGGCGGATCATCTCGTCGTTGCACAGGCAGCGCCCGGACGGATCGCCGGCCCAGCCGCAGGGGCAGGGGTTCATCGCCGCCACCAATTGAAACCGTGCCGGGAACTCGCAATGCCGCGCCGCGCGCGAAATACTCACGCTGCCCGATTCCAAGGGCTCGCGCAGGACTTCCAGCGCATGCCGGCTCCATTCGGGCAGCTCGTCCATGAACAACACGCCATGGTGGGCCAATGAGATTTCACCGGGGCGTGGGTCGGCCCCGCCGCCCACCATGGCCACCGCACTGGCGGTGTGGTGCGGGTTGCGGAACGGGCGCTGCCGCCAGCGGGCGACATCCAGCCCGCGGCGACTGGCCGAGGCAATGCTGGCGGCCTCCAACGCTTCGGCGTCGCTGGGCTCGGGCAGGATGCCGCACAGGCGCGAGGCCAGCAAGGTTTTGCCACTGCCCGGCGGGCCAACCAGCAGCAGGTGATGGTTGCCGGCGGCGGCAATTTCTAGTGCGCGTCGCGCCAACACTTGCCCGCGCACATCGGCCATGTCTGGCGTGGCGAGGGCTTGGCTGGGCACCGGCAATGCCTGTGGCAACTGCGTGCGCGCATCCAGCGCCGCACACACTTCCAGCAAGGTGCGTGCAGTGCGCACGTCCACACGGCTGGCCAAGGCCGCCTCGGCACCATTGCCGGGGGCAACCAGCAGGCGGCGCGCACAACTGCCGCAGGCCAGCGCGGCAGCCAGTACGCCATCGACCATGCGGATCTCGCCGGTCAGTGCCAGTTCGCCCAAAAACTCCCAGCCTTCCAATGCCTGTGTGCTGAGCTGGCCGCTGGCGGCCAAGATGCCCAATGCGATGGCCAAGTCGTAGCGGCCACCGTCTTTGGGCAGGTCGGCCGGGGCGAGATTGACGGTGATCCGACGTGCCGGGAATTCAAATTGTGCGCATTGGATGGCGGCGCGCACGCGGTCTTTGGCTTCGCGCACCGCTGCTTCGGGCAGGCCCACGATGGACATCGACGGCAGCCCGCCGGCCAGATGCACCTCGACCCGTACTTCGGGCGCACACACACCTACCCGCGCACGGCTGTGCACGATCGCAAGATTCATGGTGGCGGCCCTTTAGTGGTGGGCGGTGGGGCTGCTGGCGGACGCGACGTGCTCGGCCAGTTCGGCCAGTTGCCGCTCCAGTGCATCCAGCTTGTCGCGGGTGCGTGCCAAGACCGCGCGCTGCACTTCAAACTCTTCGCGGGTGACCAAATCCAGTTTGCCCAGCCCGGCCTGCAACACGGTTTTGAAGTTTTGCTGCAATTCTTCACGACCTTCGCGCAGGGCTGGTGGCACCAGACTGCTCAGGCGGCGGGCAAGTTCATCAAGCTGGGATAGATCGATCATATGCGGCTGACTCATGGCGGCGCTCCGGTGGTTTAGGGCAGCATCGGCGGTAGCACCGGCTGTGACCATCAGAGCAAGACGCATGCGGGGGTGGGATTAGTCCGCATTGCGTGTGCAGTATGCCTTGCGCCGGCGGGTTATGCTCAGCGGCATCGATCAGGAGGCGTGGCAATGAAGATGGTGATGGCGGTGATCAAGCCGTTCAAGTTGGACGATGTGCGCGAGGCGTTGGCCGATGTCGGCGTCACCGGGATTACCGCCACCGAGGTGAAAGGCTTTGGCCGTCAGAAAGGCCATACCGAGCTGTATCGCGGGGCCGAATACGTGGTGGATTTTTTGCCCAAGATCAAGCTGGAAATTGCCGCCACCGATGACCAAGTGGATGCGGTCACCGAGGCCATCATCAAAGCTGCTGGCACTGGCAAAATTGGCGATGGCAAAATTTTTGTGTGGGATTTGGAGCAAGTGGTGCGCATCCGTACCGGCGAGCTGGACGGCGACGCGCTGTAAGCCACTGCGCAGGTCAGGTGATCGGGCGGTTTGCGGTTGCGGGGTCGCGCCACAGCCCCAGCGTGGCATGCAGCGCCAGCACGATGGCCCAACTCAGCCAGAGCGACCACAGCACATGCGACAAAAAGTGCGCGCCGCGCATTTGCTGGATTAGACCCAGAAACAGACTCAACGCCACCGCCAGCAGCCCGGCTGCAATGCTGGCGCGTGGCCGGGCCGGGTAAAAAAACAGCGCGAAGGCCAGCAGCCAACTGCCGGCGGAAACAAACCCTGCCGGGAAGCAGTGGCCGGGCGGCGTGAGTTGTGCAGACAGCGCGGCATAGGCATCGGCATAGGGCGCAACACCGCCGTAGCGGTCGATGTCCCAAGGGCAGTGCATGGGGCTTAGGCGTTTGCCGATACCAATCAACAGCGGCACGACCAAGCTGGCCACCGCCACCAGTCGCCAGCGACGCGCCTGTGTCGAACGCCGCAACGCCCACGCCTTCCACAGGCAGAACAGTGCGGTAAGGTTCAGCACATAGCGCAGCCACTGGTGCACCACGGTGCGCGTCCACCACGCGTCGCGCAGAGGCCAGATGCCGCGTTGTGGGTCATACCAGCGATCTGCCAGCCACACGTCCAACGCGGTGTGGTGAAACAGCAGCAGCAAGCCCAGCCCGCTGACCAGCAGCAGGCACAGGTGGCGCAGATAAAACTGTCGCCAGACGGTTGCCATCAAGTAAGGCGATGCCGTTGCTGCGGCAGATGTCTGGCGACGACGCAATCAGCCCGCCAGCGCCTGCACCACAAACGGCGGTAACACCTGCGCGTGTTGGTGCAGGTCGGCGCTGTAGTACAGGGTTGCAAAGTCTTTGGCGCGGGCATCGTCGATGCGGAAGTTGAAATCTGCATTGGCGGCCTTTTTCGCCATCGTGCAGCTCCACCAACCGGTGGGGTAGCACGGCTGCGGGAACGGCAGGGTCTGGAAGCTGTGGAAGCCGGCCTTGCCCATTTCCACACGCATCGCTTTGATCAAATCCAGCAGCACCAATGGGGACTCACTCTGCTGAACCAGAATGCCATCGTCTTTCAGTGCGCGGTGGCAGCTGGCGAAGAAATCCTTGTTGAACAAGCCTTCAGCCGGGCCCACCGGATCGGTGGAATCCACAATCACGATGTCCACGCTGCCCGGCGCGCAGTTGGCCATGTAGGCGATGCCGTCATCGAACAACAATTCCGCGCGTGGGTCGTGATTGGATTCACACAGTTCGGGGAAATATTTTTCCGCCATCCGTGTCACCTGTTCGTCGATATCGCATTGGGTGGCGCTCTCCACACCCGGATGACGCAGTACCTCGCGCAGGGTGCCGCAATCGCCACCTCCAATAATCACCACGCGCTTGGGGTTGGCATGGGTGAACAGCGCCGGGTGCGACATCATCTCGTGGTACAGGAAATTGTCGCGGGAGGTCAGCATCATCGCGCCGTCGATCAGCATGACATTGCCCCAGTCGGTCGATTCAAAAATTTCGATTTTTTGAAACGGCGACTGTACCTCGTCCAATTTGCGGGTGATGCGAAAGCCGATCGACGAACCAGCTTTTTCAAAGTTTTCGTACAGCCAGTTGGCGTCGGTCATGGTGTTATGTCCTTTGGCATGGTGCTAGGGCGCGGATTGTAGCGGGAATCGGCCCGGCACCCGGTTATCCTTGCTTCAGTTTGGGCAGCCGGCACGCACGGCAGGCCCGTCGTCTTGCCGTTTTGCAGTGGAGTTCCGGCCTTGGATACAGCCTATTTCGACACCCTTACCGCCGCCCAACTGGAAGCCGCCGGCAGTCGCAAATGGACCGCCTTCCCCGGCTGCATTGGTGCGTTTATTGCGGAAATGGATTTTGGTTTGGCGCCACCGATCCGGCAGGCGCTGGACAAGGCGATGGCCGATGGCTTGACGGGTTATCTCACTGGCGCGTTATTACAAGATTTGGGTGACGCCTGCGCGCAGTGGCAGCAGACGCACCACGGCTGGGCCATCCATCCTGCCGATGTCAACGTCATGCCCGATGTGCTCAGCGCGCTGGAAGTGGTGCTGCGGTATTTCCTGCCGGCGGGCACGCCCGTCATCGTGCCGGTGCCGTGTTACATGCCCTTCATCCCGATTTTGAACTGGGTGGACAATCCGGTGATCCAGTTGCCGATGCTGCGCACGGCAGACGGCTGGCAGATGGATGAGGCCGGGCTGGATGCCGCGTTTGCCGGCGGTGCGGGCTTGCTGTTGCTGTGCAACCCGCATAACCCGATTGGCAAGGTCTATACCCGCGAGGAGCTGGCGCGCATCAGCGCGATTGTGGCGCGCCACGGTGCGCGGGTGTTTTCCGATGAAATCCATGCGCCCCTGATATTTGAAGGCCAGCAGCATGTGCCGTATGCCGCGATCAGCGAGGCTGCAGCAGATCAGGCCATCACCGCAGTGTCGGCGTCCAAGATGTGGAATCTGGCCGGCTTGAAGTGCGCGCAAGTGGTGCTCACCAATGAACAAGACCGTGCGCTATGGCGCCGCATTGGCCACCGCGTCAACGATGCCACCTCCACCTTTGGGGTGATTGCGCACACCGCCGCATGGGCGCAGGGCGAGCCGTGGCGGCAGCAGGTGCTGGCGTATTTGCAGGGTAACCGTGATGTGCTGGCGCAGCGGTTGGCCCAGCAGTTGCCGCAGATCGAGCACATCCCCGCACAAGGCACCTATCTGGCATGGCTGGATTGCCGCGCGCTGGCGCTGGCACCCACGCCGCAGGCATTTTTCCGCCAGCACGCCAAGGTGGCACTGACCGATGGTGGGGAATGTGGCGACGGCGGGCAAGGGCATGTGCGCTTCAACTTTGCGCTGCCACGCCCGTTGCTGGAGCAAGCGCTGACGCAAATGGCGCAGGCGTTGGCGGCGCGCTAGGTTGTAAGTCAGGCAGCGCGCGCGCGTGGGGCCTACAATGCGCGTCCTTTCTGTTTTACCGGTAGCCCCGCCATGAGCCAATGGTCGCTTGACCTCGCCCGCAAGACCTACTCCATTCCGCACTGGTCGGAGGGGTATTTCGATGTCGATGCGCAGGGCCGGATCGCGGTGCGCCCCAAAGGTGCGACGGGTGCCACCGTGGCCCTGCCCGAAGTGGTCGATGCGGCGATGGCGCAAGGTGCCAAATTGCCGCTGTTGGTGCGTTTCCCGGAGATTTTGGGCGACCGCTTGAACCGCCTGCAAACCGCCTTCGCGCAGGCACAAAAAGATTGGGATTACAGCGGCGGTTATACCGCCATCTACCCGATCAAGGTCAATCAACACGCCGGCGTGGCCGGCACCCTGGCCAGCCATCGCGGCGAAGGTTTTGGGTTGGAGGCGGGCAGCAAGCCGGAGCTGATGGCGGTGCTGGCGCTGTCGCGGCCGGGTGGGACGATTGTCTGCAATGGCTACAAAGACCGCGAATACATCCGGCTGGCGCTGATTGGCCGCAAGCTGGGGCTGGACACCTATATCGTCATCGAAAAACCCTCCGAGCTGAAACTGGCGCTGGAAGAGGCAGAAAAGCTCGGCATCCAACCAGGTCTGGGCGTGCGCATGCGCTTGGCTTCGCTGGGTGCGGGCAAATGGCAAAACAGCGGCGGCGACAAAGCCAAATTCGGCCTCGACCCGCGCCAATTGCTCAACCTGTGGAAAGAACTGCGCGATGCCGGCATGGGCGATTGCCTGAAGCTGCTGCACTTCCACATGGGCAGCCAGATTTCCAACGTGCGCGATATCGCCGCCGGCATGCGCGAAGCCACCCGCTACTTCGTGGAGCTGACCAAACTGGGTGCGAATATTTCGCATGTCGATGTCGGCGGCGGGCTGGGCATCGATTACGAAGGCACGCGTTCGCGCAGCTACAACTCGGTCAATTACGGCATCCCGCATTACGCCTCCAGCATCGTGCAGCCGCTGGCCGAAGCCTGCGCCCGCGAGGGCCTGACGCCGCCGCGCATCCTCACCGAATGCGGGCGCGCGATGACCGCCCACCACGCCTTGCTGGTGACCAATGTCAGCGAAGTCGAACGTGCGCCGGAAGGCCGCGTGCCGGATCTGCACGCCGATGAATCCCAACCGGTGCGGCAGTTGCGTGAACTGCACGCCGAGATGACGCAGCGGCCGGCGGTGGAAGTGTTCCACGAAGCCACCCAGGCGCATGCCGAGGGCCTCAGCCTGTACGCACTGGGGCAACTGGATTTGACCCAGCGCGCGCGGATCGATGACTTGTTCTATGCCATCGCACATGCGGTGAAAGCGCGCCTGACCTATGACGAAAAAAGCCACCGCGATTTGTTGGATGAGTTGAACGAACGGCTGGTGGACAAGTACTTCGTCAACTTCAGCGTGTTCGAGTCGATGCCGGATGTGTGGGCAATCGATCAGGTGTTTCCGATCGTGCCGATCGAACGCTTGGACGAGGCGCCGACCCGGCGCGGCATTATTGCGGATATGACCTGCGACTCCGACGGCAAGATCGACACCTATGTCGAAAACGAAGACCTCGACAGCTCGCTGCCGCTGCACGAGCCGCGTCCCGGTGAACGCTACCGGATTGGCTTCTTTTTGGTTGGCGCGTATCAAGAAGTCTTGGGCGATATCCACAACCTGTTTGGCGATACCGATGCGATTGAAGTGCGCTGCACCGAGGACGGGTTTGCGATCAGCCAGCAGCGCCGTGGCGACACCACCGACGTGATGCTGGATTACGTGGGCTATAAACTCGACGACCTGCGCCGCCGCTACCGCGCACTGGTGGCATCGGCGGATCTTGGCAATGCCGAAAGCGAGCGCTTGAACGAAGCCCTGGAGCGCGGCCTGACCGCCTACACCTATCTGGACGACTCGCCTTTGTGAGTGCACAAGCACGCGGCGCACAGTTGCCCGGCCTCGACCTGCTGCGCGCCATCGCGGTGCTGTGGACGATGCAGTTCCACGGCTTCATCGTCGGCGGGCTGGGACCGAACTGGCGCTGGCTGGAACGCTACGGCTGGATGGGCGTGGATCTGTTCTTCGTGCTCAGCGGATTTCTGATTGGCGGCCAGTTGCTGCGGCCACTGGCAAAGGGAGTCGCGCCGTCACTGCGCGACTTCTACCTCAAGCGCGTATTCCGCATCCTGCCGGCGTTCTGGGCGGTGTTGGCGGTCTATCTGCTGTGGCCGGGGTTTCGCGAAGCGCCGGGGATGGAGCCGTGGTGGAAGTTCGCATTGTTCTTCGTCAACCTGGATATCAACTACGCCGCCAACGCCGCGTTTTCGCATGCGTGGTCGTTGTGCGTGGAGGAGCATTTCTATCTGCTATTTCCCGCACTGGCACTGCTGTTGGCGCGCAAGCCATCCGCAATAAAGTTTTGGGTGGTGTGCCTTGTCGTGCTCTTGGGCGGCATCGCATTGCGCACGGGCGTCTGGCTGCATGACGACGCCACCCAGCCGCAACGGCCATGGTTTGTCGAAGATATTTATTACCCCACGTGGAACCGTCTGGATGGCCTGCTATCCGGGGTGATGCTGGCCGCATGGCAGGCTTATCGCCCAGCCGCGTGGGCACGCGCGGCACAACATGCCAACCGGTTTGCACTGGCGGGTATTGCGGTGCTGGCGCTGGCGATGTGGCTGTTCCGCGACCGCGTGGGCCTGCTGGGCAATAGCATCGGCTGGCCGGTGCTGTCACTGGCGCTGGCACTGCTGGTGTTTGCCGGCGCCCAGACGCATGGCATATTGGGTTCGCGCAAGCTGCCGGGCGTGGCATGGATCGCCACCATTTCGTACAGCCTTTACCTCGTGCACAAGCCCGTGTATGCGCTGGTGCAAGCGCACTGGGGCGCGTTGCTGGAAGGGCGCGGCGTGCTGGCGTGGGCCGCGTACGGTGCGGTCTCGCTGCTGGCCGCAGCGCTGCTGCATTACATGGTGGAGCGGCCGGGACTGCGTTTGCGTGGCCGGTTTTTGTAGCAGACTTGAACTTAGGGTAGTCGGGACAGCGCCGCCATTAAAATAGGCTTCGCCCAATCAGGTGTGTGCTTGAGGGTGTCGATGTCGTTGGGGTAGGTGATGCGCCCGTGCTCCAGTTGCAGCAGCAGGCGTGGGTTGGGCATCGGCTGGCCGAGGATGGCGTCAGTGCTGTTGTCGTACACCTGCAATTGGGTCAGGTGCGGCAGCAGCACGATCAGGTTTTTGCGCGAGGATTCAAAGCGTTCCCGGATTTTGGCGGCGGGAATGTCATGGCCACCGCGGGCGACGCGTTGCTGCACACGGGCGATGTGGTGCTCGGGCGAATCCAGCCCGGTGAACCACATCAGCACGTCATGCGTTTTGTTTGCTTCGCGCAATTTGCGGGCAATCGTGTTGCCGCCCAAGGTGGTTTCGAAAGCGTAATCGGTGCCGTTGGTGAGTGCCGTATCCAGTTGGCGAACGCCTTGCTGCCATGCCATGGCATTGGCATCTTCAAGCGAAGCACCGGAGGCTTCCATGAGTTTTCGAGTGAACGTATCGGGGTTGAACCAAACCAGCCCCGCCTGTGTGAGTTCACGTTCACCCGCCGTGCTTTTACCGGCCCCGTTAACGCCGGCCAATACAAACAGCAGCGGGCGTGCCATGACTTAAAACTCGTTGCCGGTGAACAGCTTGCCACCGAAGTCGATGGGGCGGCGCAGGATGCCGCGTAATTTTTCGCGTGCTTCCGGGGTTTGCAACACTTGCATGCGCGCATCGAACTGGCGGCTCAATTCGTCCAGTGCGGCCTGTTTGCGGGCGCGGGTTTCCAGTGCTTCTTGCAGCAGGTCGTCGTAGTCTTCGGCGGACAGGACAACGGCCTCCGGCCGCCCATGATTGGTCACCAGCACCTTGCCTTCGCGGTGCACGGCGTCCATTACGCCGCGCCAGCCGAGTTTTTTGACATCGGAGGCAGGGGTTTTGGGCAGAGCGTCCAGTGACGTGAGCGATAGCACCGCGTTCATGGCCGATCTCCAGTGGACGATAAGGTCAATATACCCTTTTAGGGGAAAATTGCCTGAATGGCTAATTTGGCCAATTTGGCCAATTTAGATTAACCGCCGCGATGCACTTGGAAGCCGGCAAACGACTGCGAGGTGGGCATTAATTCAATGCGGTTGATATTCAGATGCGCCGGTTGGCTGGCCACCCAATAAATCGTCTCGGCGATGTCGTCGGCGGTCATCGGGTTGGCCCCGGTGTACAGCGTATCGGAGGCAGTTTGATCGCCGTGGGTGCGCACCAGGGTGAATTCGGTTTCGGCCATGCCCGGCTCAATGGTGGTCACACGCACACCGGTGCCGTGCAGGTCCGCGCGCAGGCCCAACGAAAACTGGCTGACAAACGCCTTGCTGCCGCCGTAGGCATTGCCGCCGGTGTACGGGTAGATGGCGGCGGTGGAGCTGATATTGATGATCGCGCCCTTGCGCGCGATCAGCGTGGGCAGCAGGGCATGGGTCAAGGTCACCAAGGCGGTGATATTGGTGTCGATCATGGTTTTCCAGTCCGACAGCAGCGCGTTTTGCGCCGGCTTCGTCCCCTGCGCGAGGCCGGCATTGTTGACCAGCAGGTCGATGCCGGCAAAGCGTTGCGGCAGCGCGTCCAGCGCGGCGCGCATCGCTGCTTCGTCGCGAATATCGAAGCAGGCGGTGTGCACGGCATCGCCCAGTTCAGCACGCAGTGCCTCAAGCCGGTCGGCGCGGCGGCCGGTGGCAATCACTTGCCAGCCGTTGTCGATGAATTTGCGCGCAGCGGCGCGGCCAAAACCGGCGGTGGCACCGGTGATCAAAACGGTGCGGGGGGATGGTGTTTTCATGCGCACATTCTACGGCGGCGCGTTGACCGAGGGGTTTACCAGATGCCGGGCAGGAGGCGGCGGGTTTGGCGGGCGTAGGCCGGGTATTCGATGGGGAAGGCTTGCGCCAGCGCGGCTTCTTCAATATGGATGCGGCGCAAGAACACCGCAAACACGGGGATCAGGATGATCAGGAGCGAGATCCCATCGCCTTGGCAGAGTGCAAAGCCCAGAAAAGTGGCCAATGCGCCGGTGTAAGAGGGGTGGCGCAGCCAACGATAGGGGCCACTGCGAACGATTTGGTGGTCTTCGCCGATGGTGACATCCACGGTGAAGTGGCGGCCCAAGACCCGAATGGCCCGCCAGCGAAAGTCCAAGCCCAGCACCATCAACAGCAGGCCAATGGGTGTTAGCAGGTGCTGGGTGGTTGCGGGCACCGGCCAAAAATGGGCGTAGGAAAACCAAACCCCTAGGAAAATGCAAAGGTAGATCGTCCATTGCAGCAGGCGCAGGGTGCCGTGGTCTTGGCTACGGTTGCGATCGCCTGAACGCCGATACCAGCCCAGCCAGAGTTCGCTGCCGCCCCAAACCACGACGAGGGCAGTGTAAAGGGTGTTCAGAACGGTCATTTGCGCGCACCTAGGCTTTGATGGACGCAGCCTAACGCGATGCCGATGTGTGCTGAAGTGACACATCACACCTGCCGTGGGTGACAGGTGGATGCAGCTGGCAATACCGGGTCAGTGGGTCTTGACGGCCATTGCCTGCAAGCCGCCGCCTGCCAGTTTGGCCTTGGCATCGGCCAACTCCGAGGCGCTACCATACGGGCCCATGCGCACGCGATAGACGGTTTTATCGCCAATCTGTGCCGACTCTACCCGTGCGTTCAAACCCAGCATGGCGATTTTGGCCTTCACGGTTTCGGCGTCGCCGGAAGCACCAAACGCCCCCGCTTGCAGCAGGTAATTGACTTGCGTGGTGCTGGTCTTGGCGGCATCGGCATCGCTGCGGCTTGGCTTGGTGGCAGCATCCGACTTGGCGGTGCTGGCGTTGATGTCGGGCTTGGTATCGGTTTTGGCGTCAGTTTTTGGTGCGCTGCCGGGTGCGTCATTGACCGGAGCAGGCAACGCTGCGGCAGCGGTGTCGGTGCTTGCCGCTGCGGCCAATTTCTGTGCACGCGCATGCGCGTCGGCTTCGGCCTTGGCGCTGGCGGCCAGTTCGGCATCACTCATCTGCACGCCCTCGCCGGGCAGCAGTGTGTAGAAGTCGTATTGCGGCGATTTGGGCTTGCTGGGTTGGGCAGGGGCTTGCGTGGCAACATCCGGGGCGATGGCCGTGTTGTCCTCACTGACTGCCGCCGGCAACGCATCCGGGTTGGGTTTGGGGCCGATCCGCAAGAAATCGTTGTCACCGCCGGACTTGAGCAGGCGTGGCAGCAACAGCACCGCCAACAAGGTCACCAAGATGCCGATGACCAGCCACGCCCACCCAGGTAGCCCGCTGCTGCCAGTGCGCTTGGCCTGAGATTTTCCGCGACGCGCTGCCATTACATGCTCTCCGGGGCGGATACGCCCAGCAGGTCAAGACCATTGGCCAGTACTTGCCGGGTGGCCAGCGCCAAACTCAAGCGTGCATCACGTAGGGCGGCGTCCTCGACCAAAACCGGCGAGGCGTGATACCAACCGTGGAAGGCGTTGGCCAGTTCACGCAAATATTGTGCGATGAGGTGCGGCTCCAGTGTGGTGCCAGCGGCGTCCACCACGTCGGCAAACCGTGACAGTTCACGCAGCAGGTCCTGCGCCGGCGCATCGTCCAGCCGATGCAGCGACGCCTGCCCGTTGTCGGCATCAAACGCATAGCCCTTCTCGCCGGCTTGGCGCAGCAAGCTGCACACGCGGGCGTGCGCGTACTGCACGTAGAACACCGGGTTGTCGTTGGACTGCGAACGCGCCAGGTCGATGTCGAAGGTGAGCTGCGAGTCGGGTTTGCGCGCAATCAAGAACCAGCGTACCGCATCGGCGCTGGTTTCTTCGATCAAATCGCGCAGGGTCAAATAACTGCCGGCACGCTTGGACAATTTCACTTCTTCGCCGCCGCGCATCACCGTCACCATTTGGTGCAGCACGTAGTCGGGATAGCCGGCGGGGATGCCGCAATCCAGCGCTTGCAGGCCAGCTTTCACCCGCGCCAGTGAGCCGTGGTGGTCGGCGCCCAGCTCGGTGATGGCGCGCTGATAACCGCGTTGCCACTTGCTCAGGTGGTAGGCCACGTCCGGCACAAAATAGGTGTAGGTGCCGTCGGACTTGCGCATCACCCGGTCTTTGTCGTCACCAAAGGTGGTGCTGCGCAACCACAACGCGCCGCCTTCTTCATAGGTGTGGCCGTGTGCGATGAGTTCACGCACGGTTTCTTCCACTTTGCCGTCGGCATACAGCGACGACTCCAGAAAATAGCGATCAAAGCTAACCCCGAATGCAGCCAAGTCGGTATTTTGTTCGCGGCGCAGATAGGCCACGGCAAACGCACGAATGGCATCGAGGTCGTCTGTATCGTTTTTGCCAGTGATGGTATGGCCTTCCACCTCCACGCTGTCACCGCGCAGATAGCTTTGCGCCACATCGGCGATGTAGTCGCCGTTGTAGGCATCGGCCGGCCATTGCACATCACCGGGTTTGCAGCCTTTGGCGCGCGCTTGGGTGGAAATGGCCAAGTTATTGATCTGCACGCCGGCGTCGTTGTAGTAGAACTCGCGCTTCACATTCCAGCCGTTGGCGGCCATGACGCGGGCGATGCAATCACCGATCACCCCGGCGCGACCGTGGCCCACATGCAGCGGGCCGGTGGGGTTGGCGGAGACATATTCCACGCCCACGGTTTTGCCACCGCCGCGGGTGTTGCGGCCAAACGCTGCGCCAGCGGCGTGGATGTCGCGCACCTGCTGCTGCCACGCGGCGGGGGTCAGGTGGAAATTGATGAAGCCGGGGCCGGCGATCTCGACCTTGGCGATGGCATCCGACGCCGGTAACGCCGCCAGCAACTGCTGCGCCAGTGCGCGCGGATTGGTGCTGGCTTGCTTTGCCAGCAACATGGCGATGTTGGTGGAAAAGTCACCGTGCGCGCGTTCTTTGGGGCGCTCGATCACAAACTCGGGCAGGGTCAAGCCGGCCGGCAGGGTGCCGGCAGCGCGCAAATGAGAGAGGCCTTCTTCAATCAAGGCACGAAGCTGGGTTTTCACGGAATCAATTGGCAGCAAATCAATGACCGGCCATTGTACGCGAGGCCGGGTGAACCGCCGGATCGGTCAAGGATTGCGCGGCAGTGATGGCGTGGCGGTGATGGTATGGCAGTGGGGGGGCACACGGATCAATGCAAAAACAGTTTGACCACGGCCAGTGCCGCACCAAAGACGCCCGCCAACACCACGAAGGGGTACCACTTGGACTCCGCATTGATCTTGGCGGTTTCCGCAATGAGTTTGGCGATTTCCGCTTCGATTTTCTGGGTGGTGACGGTGGTTTGGGGAGCGGTCATGGCGAACTCCTTCGATCTTGCGATGATAGCAGCGTGGACAACGCGGGCGGATAGGTATGTGAAGTCACACCATCCCCAGACGCGCCATCGAGGTGGCTGCGCCGTCGCCGACGATGACGTGATCGAGCAGGCGAATATCCACCAAACCCAGTGCTTGTTTGATGCGAACGGTGACGGCGCGGTCGGCGGCGCTGGGTTCGGGATTGCCGCTGGGGTGGTTGTGGCCGACGATCACCGCCGCCGCCGAGTGCGCCAGTGCGCGTTCGACCACCGTGCGTGGGTGCACTTCGGCACCGTCGATACTGCCGCGAAACAGCTCCTCAAAGGCCAAGGCGCGCAGGCGGGTGTCCAGATACAGCACCGCAAACACCTCGTGCTTCAATCCGCGCAAGCGCTGGGTGAAATAGCGGCCGGCAGCACTGGGGTCACCCAATGCTTCGCCACGCTCCAGTTGCGCCGCCAAATGGCGATGCCCCAACTCCAGTGCGGCGGCCAGTGCGCAGGCGCGGGCCGGGCCGATGCCACGCAGGCGGGTCAGCGCCGTAGGCGCGCGGTCCAGCAGTTGGCGCAGGCTGCCGTTGGCCGCCAGCAGCACGCGCGCACTGGCCACTGCGTCTTGTCCGGCGGTGCCCGAGCCAAGGAAGATCGCCAGTAATTCGGCGTCGGACAGGCTGCCGGGGCCACGGGCCAGCAGCTTTTCGCGGGGGCGTTCTTGTTCGGGCCAGTCACGGATATGCATGGGGTCAGCATGCAGGGCGCGATCTGCGCTGGGTAGCGGCAGATGCCTCAGCTTCGGGTAAGCTGCCGCCTTGTGTAGAGGTCAGGGAAAGGCCCGATGCCGGTGACGTGTTTTCCGAATACCGATTACCGCGTGCTGCTGTGCGTGTGTGGTGGCATTGCTGCGTATAAATCGGCCGAACTGGTGCGCCGTCTACGCGATGCTGGTGCGCAGGTGCAGGTGGCAATGACCGATGCCGCGCAGCGCTTTGTGGGTACGCAAACCTTCCAGGCACTGTCGCATCAGCCGGTGCGCACGTCGCTGTGGGATGCGCAGGCTGAAGCGGCGATGGGGCATCTAGAGTTGGCGCGTTGGGCGCAGCAGGTGGTGATCGCGCCGGCCACCGCCAACACGCTGGCCAAGTTGGCGCAGGGCGTGGCCGATGATCTGGTCACCACCCTGTGTTTGGCGACCGAGGCCCCCATCTTGATCGCGCCGGCAATGAACCACGTGATGTGGAAGCACCCCGCCACGCAGTCCAATTTGGCCATCCTGCTGGCACGCGGGGTGCGTATGGTGGGCCCCAACGACGGCCCGCTTGCCGAAGGCGAATCCGGCCCCGGACGGATGGCCGAACCGGCACAGATTGTCAGCGCATTGGAGACATTGGCATGACGGCCGTGGCATTGGCAGGTCTGCGGGTTTTGGTCAGCGCCGGCCCGACGTATGAAGACATCGATCCGGCGCGCTTTTTGGGTAATCGCAGCAGCGGTAAAATGGGGTTTGCCATCGCCGCCGAAGCCGCGCAGCGCGGCGCGCAGGTGTTACTGGTAGCAGGCCCGGTGCAGCAACCCACCCCCAACCATGTGCAGCGCGTCGATGTGCGCAGCGCGGCGCAGATGCATGCGGCGGTGCTGGCGGGGCTGCCTTGCGATATTTACATCGGTGCGGCAGCGGTGGCGGATTTCACCCCGCGCAGCTGCGCGACCGGCAAGATCAAAAAACAGCCGGGGCAAGACACCCTGCTACTGGAATTGGTGCAGACCCGCGACATCTTGGCCGACGTTGCCGCGCACGCGCAGCGGCCGCGCTTGGTGGTGGGGTTTGCCGCAGAGACCGACAATGTGGCCGGGTATGCCCGTGGCAAGCTGCAACGCAAGCGATTGGATCTGATTTGCGCCAACCAAGTGGGCGTGGTCGGCAGCGGTTTTGAAAGTGACGATAATGCGCTGCTGGTGATCGACGCCGATGGCGAGCGGGCCTTGGGCCCTGCACCCAAGTGCGCACTGGCAGGACAATTACTGGATTTGATTGCGGAGCGGCTGGGGTGATGGAACACGTATTGCAGGTCAAAGTTTTGGATGCGCGTTTTGGCGCGGAATGGCCCTTGCCCGAATACGCCACCGCCCATTCTGCCGGGATGGATTTGCGCGCCGCGCTGGCCGCCCCACTGCAACTGGCGGCCGGGCAAACTGCACTGGTGCCGTCAGGTTTGGCGATTCACGTGGGGGATCCGGGCATGTGCGCGGTGTTGTTGCCGCGTTCGGGTTTGGGCCATAAACATGGCATCGTGCTGGGCAATGGCACGGGTTTGATCGACGCCGACTACCAAGGCCCGCTGATGATCAGCCTATGGAATCGCTCTGCGAGCGAGTTCAAGCTAGAGCCTGGCGACCGCGTTGCGCAGCTTGTGTTGCTGCCAGTAGTGCGCGCAGTGTTGCAGGTAGTGGATACTTTCGAAGAAAGTGCACGCGGTGAGGGTGGATTTGGCCATACCGGCGTGCGCTGACAGGGGAATTGCATGGCTGTATTTGGTTTGGGCGCGAACAAAGAGAAGACGGATGACGCAGGGGGCGGCGCAAGTACCCTGAAGTTTGATCCGCTGATGGCCGTGCGTGCGTTGCCATGGCTGCTGGTATTGCTGGCGCTGTTGGCGATATGGAGTCTGGTGGCCGGCGGGCTGCGGCAATTGGGCGAATCACGCCAACATGCGCTGGAGGCCAGCCGCGATGACGTGAACATGGCCGTGCAACGCACCTTGGATGGCGCGCGTCAAACCTTCGCCGCACAACTGGCAAGTAAGCCATTCACTACCGCGCTGGCGGCCGGCAACACGCAGGCGGCCAGTGCTGCGATCAAGCAGGGTTGGGCGGATGCCAAGCGGGTCGAAGTCTGGGCCGGGGATCTGGAGCACCTGTACATCGGTTTACCGCGCAGTGGGTTTGGCACTTTGGCGGTGGCCGAGGATGCGCTGCACAGTGGCAAGGTGCAGGCACGCTTGGTGCGTACTGCGGGCAGGCAATGGCTGGCGCTGGCCGCGCCGGTTATGGGCAAGGTGGCGTATGCCGAACTGCCCATGGCGCGCATGCAGGCCAGCGTGGAAAGTCCAAACTTGCCGGACGGCAGCTATCTGGCGTTGCGGCAGGGCTCTAGCAGCGTGTTTGAACGTGGCGATAGTGGGCTATCGGGTGCAGCAGAGGCGTTGGCGGTCAAAGTGCCAGAGAGCGACTTGCGGATCGCCGCGGCCAGTCCTGATCTTGCGGAGACACCCTTTGGCTTAGGCGGATGGAGTTCGATGGGCTTGGGGTTAGTCCTGCTACTGGTGGCAGCGGCGCTGTGGTTTGTGCTGCGGCCGCGTTTGCTGGCGATGGCCGGTCTGGAAGAGGTGGAAGCCGGCCCCACCCTGTCCGATTTGCAGCAAGAACTGCCGGTTGCCGAGGTGGTCACCCGCGCCAAGCCGCGCGAACAAGACCACCCCGCCGCAGAAAAAGCCGTGCCGGTGGTCATCGACCACCGCATCTTCCGCGCCTACGACATTCGCGGCGTGATCGGGATGTCACTGGATGCCGGCGTGGCCGAATTGATCGGCCAGTCGATCGGCTCGGTGATGGCCGACCAAGGCTTGGACAGTATTGTCGTCGGCCGCGATGGCCGCCTCTCTGGCCCAGACTTGTCTGACGGCCTGATCCGTGGCCTGCGCAAGGCCGGTCGCAACGTTATCGACATTGGCATGGCCCCCACCCCGGTGGTGTATTTCGGCTGCTATCACCTGCGAACCGGCTGTGGCGTGGCCATTACCGGCAGCCACAACCCACCCGACTACAACGGCTTCAAAATCGTGGTGGGTGGTGAAACGCTTTCCGGTGCGGCGATCAAAGATTTGCATGCGCGCATCGCCGAAGACCGCCTGCTGGAAGCCGACAGCCCCGGTGGCCTGGACGAGCGCGACATCGGCGATGACTACGTGCAGCGTATCGCCGGCGACATCCAGATTGGCCAGCGGTTGAAGGTGGTGGTGGATGCCGGCAACGGCGTCGCCGGCGTGCTGGGGCCGCGTGTGCTGGAGGCCATCGGTGCCGAGGTCACGCCGCTGTTCTGCGATATCGACGGCACCTTCCCTAACCATCACCCGGACCCCAGCGAGCCACACAATCTGGAAGCACTGGTGCAGATGGTGCAGCGTTTGGATGCCGATCTTGGTATCGCTTTCGATGGCGATGGCGACCGTTTGGGCGTGGTCACCAAGGCCGGCAAAAATATCTTCCCGGATCGCTTGCTGATGCTGTTTGCCGCCGATGTGCTGGAACGCAACCCGGGCGCGGTGATCGTGTATGACGTCAAGTGTACCGGCCGTTTGCCGATGCAAATCCTGCGTCACGGCGGCAGCCCATTGATGTGGAAGACCGGGCACTCGCTGATCAAGAGCAAGATGCGTGAAGTCGATGCCGCCTTGGCCGGTGAAATGAGCGGGCATTTCTTCTTTGCCGAACGCTGGTTTGGGTTCGACGATGGCATCTATGCCGCCGCGCGCCTGCTGGAAATTTTGGACACCCGTGGTGAGGCCCCCGAGGACGTGTTTGCCGCGTTGCCCGATGGCGTTTCCACCGCCGAGATCAAAGTCGAACTGCCAGAAGCTGGCGACCCGCACGAGTTTGTCGATCGGTTCCGGATGTCGGCCAGTTTCGAGGGCGGCCGGCTGACCACCATTGATGGTCTGCGCGTGGATTGGTCGGACGGCTGGGGATTGGTGCGTGCTTCCAATACCACCCCCGTCCTGGTGATGCGCTTTGATGCCGACAGCAATGCGGCGATGGCGCGCATCCAGCACGTTTTCCGCGAGCATCTGCTACGGCTGGAGCCAAATCTACGGCTGCCGTTCTAAAACCCGGATTGCATCGGAGGCACGGCCCCAGCGAGTGGTGGCCGCTGGATTGTGCCGTCTGGATTCAGCCTGCCGAGGGTTTTGCGGCAGGCGCGGCTGGAGCGGGTGATGCGGATGCCGGTGCGGCATCCTTGTTGGGCTTCATCAGCCGGTAGCGGCGTAGCGAGTCGTCAAGCTCACTCCCTAATTCGGCCCGGTCTTGTTGCTGCGCCACTAAGATTTGGCCCTGCCGCAGCAAATCGGCGTGCTGGGCCTGGATGGCATTGGTCAGTGGCTTGGGCACCGGTTCGCCGGACAGCTCTTTGTTGCCGGCTTGGCGCAGCAAGCTAATCAGGCTCAGGCGCAGGGTGGAGACCGTCAAGCGACTGGACTTGATGGCCTCATCCAGCAAGGTGGTGCGCTCGCCATAGGCGCGGCGCAGATCGCTTTCAGTCATGTAGGACTCGACCATGGCCAAATCACGGCGCTTTTGCATGGCTTCGGCTTCTGCCTGTTGGCGGGCAAGATCGGCGGCTTGTGCGGCGGCACTGCGCTCCTCTTGATTCAGGCTGCGGTCCACATGGGCGGTGGCCATGCCGCTTTTGATCGAAAACTCGGTGCGGGCGCTATCCACCGCAGAGGCAGGCAGGGCATCACCGCAGACCTTGCGGCCAGCGTCATTCCAGCAATAGATTTTTTTCTCGGTGGCGGGCTTGGTTTGTGCGGACGTCGCCGTGGTGGCACTCAATAGCGCCAAGGCGAGTGTGGTGATGGCGATGTGTCGATGCAGTGGCATGACGGCCCCCTGTGGCAGTCGATGAGCGGGTCAGGCGATCCCGTAGCGCGCGCGGTAGGCGAGCAGGGCATCGCGATGCATGGCAAGCGTGCCAGTTTCGCCAACAAACGCAAGCAAGTCACCCAAACCGGCCACCGCCACCACCGGGATGGCGTGTTCGCGCGCCACCGCCTGTGCCGCCGAGGCGTTGGCATCCTCGCGCACGCGCTCCTGGCGATCCAGTGCAATCACAATGCCGGCGGTGTTGCCACCAGCGGCGCTGATAATGGTCAGCGCTTCGCGGATGGCGGTGCCGGCGGTGATTACATCGTCCACGATCAACACCTTGCGTCCTGCCAGCGGCGCACCAATCAAGCTGCCGCCTTCGCCGTGGGTCTTGGCTTCTTTGCGGTTGAACGCCACCGGCAAATCACGGCCGCGACGGGCAAATTCGCAGGCCAATGCGGTAGCCAGCGGAATGCCTTTGTAGGCTGGGCCAAACAGCAGGTCAAATTCCAGCCCGGCGGCCTCGATGGCATCGGCATAGCACGCCGCCAGCGCGGCCAGGGTTGCACCGGAATTGAATTGCCCGGCATTGAAAAAATACGGACTGATGCGGCCGGATTTCAAGGTGAACTCGCCAAAGCGCAGCGCATCGGCGCGCAAGGCCAATTGCAGGAAACGGGAACGGTGGGTATCAATGGCAGTGTTCATGGCGTCATTGTCCCATGTTGCCGGGCAAGTTGGCGGAAGCTTGCGGGGGATCGGTTAGGCTTGGCGATCCTTTCTTGATTTGAACGGCATGCGCATTCTCAGCTTCAACGCCAATGGCCTGCGGTCGGCCACCAGCAAGGGCTTTTTTGAGTGGTTCAAGCAGCAAGACATCGACGTGCTCTGCGTGCAGGAAACCAAGGCGCAAGAACACCAACTCGACGATGCAGCATTGCGCCCCGAGGGCTATCAACGTTGGTTCAAAGATGCGCAGAAAAAAGGCTATAGCGGTGTCGCCATCTACAGCCGGCGCGAGCCCGACGACATCCGCACCGCGCTGGGCTGGGCCCCATTCGATGACGAGGGGCGTTATATCGAAGCTCGCTTCGGTAATCTGAGTGTGGTGAGTTTCTACATTCCCTCGGGCAGCTCCGGCGCGGAGCGCCAAGGCTTCAAGGAAGAGGTGATGGCTTGGCTGAAGCCGATCATGACGCAATGGCTGGAAAGCGGCCGTGAGTATGTGTTGTGCGGTGATTGGAACATCGTGCGGGCGAAAAACGACATCAAAAACTGGACCGGCAATCAGAAAAATTCCGGCTGCCTGCCGCACGAACGCGCGTGGCTGAGTGGCCTGATGGCCGATGCCTGCCACGACGGCTTGATCACACCGCCTGCACATGGCTGGAAGGATGCCTTTCGTGTCGCCAAACCCGATGCGGTGGAATACTCGTGGTGGTCGCAGCGCGGCGGTGCGCGCGCCAATAACGTCGGTTGGCGCATTGATTACCAGATCGCCACGCCGGGCATTGCAGCGGGTATCCGCAGCGCCGAAATTTTCCCCGAGCCTAAATTTTCCGACCACGCGCCGCTACTGGTGGAATACGCCGAATGAGCACTCCCGTGAAGCCCAAAAAACCTTCGGTCTGGCAATCGTTTGCGCAACCGGCGGCGGGCACCATGTTCTTTTTCGGCTTCTCCTCGGGCCTGCCGTTTTTGTTGGTGGCCGGCACCTTGGCGTTTTGGCTGAAGGATGTCGGCATCGTGCTGAAAGACATCACCATGATCGCCAGCGCCGGCATGCTGTATGCCTTCAAATTTGTGTGGGCACCGCTGCTGGACCATTGGCAGTTGCCGGGGTTCCAGCGCTTGGGACGGCGGCGCGGTTGGTTGCTGGCGGCGCAGTTGGGGGTCATCGCCAGTTTGCTGTTGATGGCGGCCACCACGCCGGCCCAACTGGGTCTGTTCATTGCGGCCACGCTGGGCGTGGCATTTTTCGGGGCCACCCAAGACATTGCAGTGGATGCCTACCGGATTGAAATTGCACCGGTGGACGCACAAGGCGCGTTGGTAGCCACCTACTCGCTGGGTTATCGCATCGGCCTGATTTTGGCCGGCGCATTGGCCGCAATCTTGGCTGACCACATCGCCTGGAGTCTGGTGTATGTGTTGATGGCGGCGGCGATGTTGATCCCCTTGCTGGCCAATTTGCTGGCGCGTGAGCCGCAGCTGGCACCCAAGCCGCATTTGGGCTGGGGCGATGCGATGGTGAACGCGGTGGTCGATCCGTTTGCCGATTTCTTCCGCCGTTACGGAGCGGCGCTGGCGCTCACGGTGCTGGCGTACATCCTGTTGTTCAAAGTGCCAGAGCAAGCCACCATCGGCGGCATCATGAGCCCGTTCTACGTGGACCAAGGCTTCAGCAAAACCCAGATTGGTTCGATCACCAAACTCTGGGGCGTGTGGGTGGGCATCCTTGGGGTGTTCTGCGGCGGCGCATTGGTGACCCGGATGGGCGCGTGGAAGTCGCTGGGGTTGATGATGCTGGTGTGCGGCAGCTGTAATTTGCTGTACCTGCTGCTGATGCTGCACAAGGGCGATGTGTGGGTGCTCACGGCGGTGATCTCGGCAGAAAACTTCACCCTGGGGATGTTGGGCCCACCCACCGTTGCGTTCCTCTCGGCGCTGGTCAACAAGGAGCACACCGCCACGCAATACGCGTTGCTCAGTTCGCTGGTCAATCTACCTGGAAAAGTCCTTGGTTTCTTCGCCGGCGGCATTGTGATGGCCACCGGCTACGGCATGTATTTCGTCATCACCGTGTTGGCGCTGATTCCTGCGGCCTTGCTGTATGTCTGGCTGACGCCGCCGCTGCGGCAGCGAGTCTTTGTCGAAACAGGCACTCAGGCCGGATAAAGCGCGCCCAACACACGCAGCCCTGCGGCATCGGTGACGGCGGGCAGGTTGCCGGGGCGGCCGGCCAAGTGTTCGCGCGCCAGCCATGCAAATGCCATGGCTTCCACATAATCGGGGTCCAGTCCCTGCGCGGCGCTGGACTCCACCACGGCGTGCGGCAGCGCATCGGCCAATGCCGCCAGCAATCGTGGGTTGTGTACGCCCCCGCCACACACAATGACCCGCCGCGTCTGCGGCTGCTGCGCCTGCAGCGCGGCGACGACGGTGCGCACGGTCAAGGCCAGTAGCGTGGCCTGCACATCGGCAGGTGATTCGTGGCCGACAAGTGCGGCCTCCACCCACGCCAGATGGAATTGGTCACGGCCGGTGGATTTGGGGGGCGGCGCGGCAAACCACGGCTCCGCCAGTAGGCGTGCCAGCAAGCCGGTATCCACGCGGCCTTGTGCCGCAAATGCGCCACCGGCGTCGTATGGCTGGCCCACATGGCGCTGGCACCATGCATCCATCAGGCCATTGGCCGGGCCGGTATCAAAACCACGCACGACCCCTTGCGTCGGCAGCAGGGTGACATTGGCAATCCCGCCCAGATTCAACACGGCGCGGTCTTCATTTGCATCGTGCAGCACCGCGGCATGAAACGCCGGTACCAGCGGTGCGCCGTGACCGCCGGCGGCCACATCACGGCGGCGGAAATCGGCCACCACCGGCAGCTTGCAGCGCTCGGCAATGCTGGACGGGTCGCCCAATTGCAGGGTGAAGGGCACCTCGCCTTGTGGGCGGTGGCGCAGGGTTTGCCCGTGCGAGCCAATTGCGGTGATCAGGCTGCGATCCACACCGGCAGCGTCGATCAAGGTATTGGCGGCATCGGCAAATGCCCGCCCAATGTGCACATCCAGCATGCCCACCGTATCCAGCGTGAGTGCTTGCGCGTGCTGGCCCAAGGCCACCAGTTGTTCGCGTAGTGCAGGCTGCCACGGCAGCACTTGTCCGGCCAGCAACGTGGGCCGGGCGTGCGCAGAGTCGCTATCGAAGCGCACCAGCGCGGCATCAATGCCGTCGGCACTGGTGCCGGAGATCAGGCCAAGAAAGAGAGGTGTAAGTGCGATGTCGGACATGCGCGGCAGTATCGCATTGCCGCGCATCCAGCATGCTGTTTACCCCTTGCGCCGGTTCCCGCGTTTACTGGCCTTAGGGGCGGGCGTGGCACTGGCCACGCGGCTGCCATCATCCAGCTGAAACACCACGTCCTCTACTTCGCGGATTTTCTCCAGCGCATGGTGGGTTTCACTCTTGAATGCCATCAAATCATTGCCCGCCAGCGGTGCGGGTGGCGGCAGGGTCATCTTTAGCGGGTTGACCTGCGTGCCATTGACACGGAATTCGTAATGCAAATGCGGGCCGGTGGCCATGCCGGTGCTGCCCACATAGCCAATGACTGTGCCTTGCGCCACGCGTTGGCCGGTGTGGATGCCGGCAAAGCGCGACATGTGGCCATAGAGCGTGCTCTTGCCGGCACCATGATTGAGAATGACCACGTTGCCGTAGCCACTCTTTTGTCCCACAAATTCCACCTTGGCATCACCGGCTGCCTGGATGGGGGTGCCGGTGCTGGCGGCGTAATCCACGCCCTTGTGCATGCGGAAGGTGCCTAAAATCGGGTGATTGCGGCCACCAAAGCCAGAGGTCAGGCGCGCATACGGAATCGGCATACGAATGAACGGACGCTTGAGCGAGCGACCATCGGGGGTGAAGTATTCGGGTTTGCCGTCGCGCATGAACCGGAACGCACTTTTCAGCTGCCCATCCACGGTGAAGGTGGCCGCTTGCACCGGCCCGGTATTCACCAGCTGGCCGTTTTTCCAGGTTTGATCGACCACCACGCTGAAGCGGTCGTCTTCGCTCAGATCCGAGTCAAAGTCGATGTCGTACTTGAACATTTCATCGGTGAGCTGCTCCAACTGCGAACTACCCAGCCCCAGCGCACGTGCCGATGCAAACAGTGATTTGCCTACCTCACCGGTCAAGACCACGGTGCGGGTGGTGATTTCAACCGGCACGGCGTGTTCACGCAACGCATCGCCATTGAATTCCAGCTCGATCGGAGTATCACCGATGCCGGGGCCAGCTTCCAAACGCATCGCGCGCACGCTGCCGTCGGCGGGTAGATTGAAGCTCAGCTGTGTGCCGGGACGTAGTTTGCGCAGGGTGGGTTTGATGGTGGGGTGCTGCATCACACGCGCCAATTGGTCATACGGAATGCCCAACTCCTCGAACACGCCACTCAAGGTTTGCCCGGGTTTGAGTGTCACCGATTGCCAGCGATCATCGGTGGCTTTGCCAGCATGTTTGTTCAATTTGGGCAGCGATAGCGCCATCGTCATCCGCTGCGCACGTGCGGTCAGATGTGGATCGAGCACGCTGGAAAAACCGGGCACGATGGTGGCAAGCAGCATACCCATCGTGGTCAAGACGCTGACATGCGCCCAATGACGACGGGTCCAGCGGCCACGAAACGGGTGCGGAAGGGCAAGACTGGCGGGGCGGTCTGCGTTGACTCGGGCGCGTTCGAGGTTCTCGCGACGTACGGCGTCGTGATTCGTATCCGCCATGTGTGGCTCCCCGCGTGTGGTGAAATTGCCGACGCGGTACCATAGACACATGAGGCGCGTGCGTCAACCCGTTGAATCTGTTGGTAATTTCAGACTTTTCGGTTAACGTGTCCTTAACTTCCTCCTGAATACGTGGCGCCCCGCTGCGCCGCCGAAAATCACATCCCATCGAGAATGCCAGTGTCCCAGTTGCAGCAAGCTGTCGAGTTGATTGCCCGTGGTAGTGACGAAATCCTCAAGCGCGAAGAGCTCGAGGCGCGTCTGGCCGCGTCCATGAAAGACGGCGGCCGGCCGCTGCGGGTCAAGGCTGGCTTTGACCCCACTGCGCCCGATTTGCACCTTGGCCACACCGTGCTGCTCAACAAAATGCGCCAGTTCCAGGATCTGGGGCATCAGGTCATCTTCTTGATTGGCGACTTCACCGGCATGATCGGTGACCCCACCGGCAAGAACATCACCCGCAAGCCGCTGACTCGCGAGGATGTGCTGGCCAATGCGCAAACGTATGCCGAGCAAGTCTTCAAGGTGCTTGATCGTGAGCGCACCGAGGTGCGTTTCAATAGCGAGTGGTTCGGCCAAATGAGTGCCGCCGACATGATCAAGCTCGCTGCGCAGCATACCGTGGCGCGCATGCTGGAGCGCGACGATTTCGCCAAACGCTATGCCGCGCAGCAGTCCATCGCCATCCACGAGTTCTTGTATCCATTAGTGCAGGGTTATGACTCGGTGGCACTCAAGGCCGATGTCGAGCTTGGCGGTACCGACCAGAAGTTCAACCTGCTGATGGGGCGCGGCCTGCAAGAACACCACGGCCAGCCGCCGCAGATTGTCCTGACCATGCCGCTGCTGGAAGGACTGGATGGCGTCAACAAGATGAGCAAGTCGTTGGGCAATTACATTGGCATCAATGAGCCGGCCATCGACATCGTCACCAAGACGATGAAGATCGGTGATGACTTGATGTGGCGCTGGGTCGACCTGCTCAGTTTTGAAATCGGCATTGCAGAAGCCAAGGCGCTGCGTGACGACGTGGCGGCGGGTCTAAATCCGCGTGACATCAAGTTGCGTTTAGCGCGCGAGCTGGCCGCGCGCTTCCACGATGCCGCCGCTGCCGAGCTGGCCATTGCCGGCTGGCATGCGGCCGTGCGCGGAGAGGGCGATTTATCGCAACTGCCGCTGCACGATGTCGTGGTGCCGGCCGAAGGCTTGCGCATTGCCGCGCTACTGACCGCCGCAGGCATCACCCCGTCCAATGGCGAGGCCAACCGCAAGCTGAAAGAACGCGCCGTGCGCGTGGATGGCGAGGTCTTCGAAGATGCGGCGCGAGTGTTTACGCCCGGTTTCGAAGGTGTATTGGCAGTGGGCAAGCGCAACTTCGCGCGGGTGCGGTTGGTGCGAGGCGAGTGGATGTGAACATTGGTGGGAAGGCTTCCAAAACAGTAAAAGATGCTGCATAATTTCGTCCCCCTGCTTCCACCGATTAGCCGACAGGCTGGTACGAACGAATCAGGTGGCCATCAACGCCCCCGCAAGAGGGTATTGACGGCGGCAAAAAAGGCTGCATAATGTGCGGCTCGCTTCGGCAAAGACCTTCGGGGATGCGGTGAAGCGGTTTTGGCAGCGGCCTCGAAATGAGGTG
>Ga0208825_1000612_pt1 | contig 32772 bp, 35 predicted proteins | sample AD_UKC113_MetaG_FD_184450 | JGI IMG/M metagenome (GOLD analysis project Ga0208825, IMG submission 184450) | Active sludge microbial communities of municipal wastewater-treating anaerobic digesters from Hong Kong - AD_UKC113_MetaG (SPAdes)... | ecosystem: Engineered > Bioreactor > Anaerobic >...
CTATCTGTCGTTCAACCTCAAGGTCGCTCAGACCATACCATTGCTGAAGTATGAGGATCTTGAACATCACAATGACATCGCAGTTAGGACGCCCACCTCTCTCGGTTTTGTTTTTATACATCTCATCGAGACACTTCCGGATTGGGGACCAATCGATCAGATCCGATATCTGCAATAGCCTATTCTCAGGCATCTTCTTATTCTCTCTTACCGTTTTAAATGCCCATCCAACAAAAGAATTCATAATAATTAATAGTAATACTAGTATATATACTTTTCGATACTTTTAGAGCAGAGGTTTATAGGAATCCTCTAAGATCAAATTTTAGATTATCTTTTATATATTAAATTCGTTACTGAGATTCATAAGAGTTGCCAATATATTTTAAATCATCTTTTAATATTTTCTACTAAATTTTAACATTTTTTTGAATTGATTTGGACGAGGGTGGGCAAAAGTCGAGATAAAGGAGGGAGAATGAGTGGCTCGACTTTTGCCATCTTTATTTACGACAATCAACGAATAAATACTTTTCGGCTCAAGTCTATAGATAAAATAGAGATCCTCGCCAGCCCATTAAGATATTGTGGCGAAAAAGGGTATTATGCCGCATTCTGCCCTATGCGCATTTACCGGAGATCGAGCTGAAAGCCGGCATACTACGCCCATAACGACGTGTATCTATCAGGCCGACCATCCATCCAGCCGATCTATTGCTATCCGAAATGCACGCCCTTCCCCGGCGGCACCCCTCTGGCTAAATTCCTTTCCAGTTGCCTGTCCGCACCAGGACTGGCATTTGAGATACATCAGCCACTGAGAGCTATAGTTCGGTTTAGCCTTTCCGCGCCCTTTCAACACAGAATGCGGCAAACCCTTTATTCTCTCGTTATAGAATATCTAGTTTTCGGTCAAAGATCTGTGTGGAGATTTTGCCCAAGATACAAGATGAATGTGGGATATATTGAGTTTCTATAAATATTATTATTGACTTGCTTGCTGCAAGCAAGTAATATTGATATCTAACTGCAAAATAGCTATCCCATCTTCTCCCTCACAGGCGCCAGAATCTCGTTCATGCACTCTGCGCAGGCCTTTTTGAGGTCCATTGGATGCATGGCCCCGCTTACGAAGTCGGCCTCCAGTGCCTCGTAGCTATCATAGTGCATATCCCCTCCGAACTTCTCCGGCCGCCTGACCGTCATCCCCCCCTCCATCCTTGGGAAGATATGGTACTTGCATATGGCCAGCACTGGATTGTTCTCCACCACCTTCGCAGGGCAGTAGGCCGCCTTGATCTTCTTCTCCACATCAGCAGCCGGCTCGTCCACTGCAATGTTGTTGCCCTTCGAGGATGACATCTTCTCGCCGTTCAATCCCGGGATGAGGGGCGTATGCATGCACACCGGCGAGGGCAGGCCCAGGCGGGGCAGCTCCTCGCGGGCCAGCATGTGAATCTTCCTCTGGTCTATGCCTCCGACTGCGAGGTCGATCTTCAGGTCTGCTATGTCTATGGCCTGCATGAGTGGATAGATCATCTGCGAAACCATGGGATTCTCAGCGCTCCGTGAGACCTCGTCCATGCTGCGCCGGGCGCGGTTGACGGTCGTGTTCCTGGCCATCTGCAGAATCTTAAGCATGTACTCCGGCTTGAGCTGATAGTCTGTTCCGTAGACAAACTGGGTCCTATCCGGATCGAGGCCCAGAGCCATGAAGCAATCCCGGTTGTAGTCTGCGGTCTTGCGCACCTCCTCCAGGCTTCCCTTCTCATTGAGAAAGGCGTGCAGGTCTGCGAGCAGAACCACTACGTCAAAGCCCGCCCTCTGCAGGTCGAGCAGCTTGTTGGCGGTGAGCATGTGCCCAAGGTGCACCTTTCCGCTCGTCTCGTAGCCCACGTAAGCACGCGGGCGGCGGGGCAGGTCCAAAAGGCCCTTGAGTTCACCTACAGTAACAATCTCTTCCGTGTTTCTCATTGCCAGCTCAAGCCTATCCAATGCCAATTCACCACCCCAACAGAGGAAGGAGGATGTATAACGCTTTTGGTCAGGATTTCAGCAGGGCATGCAGAGGAAAACAATTAATAATACCATTGCCGATGAGTGGGGCATGGATCGGCGTGATTACAGCCTTCCCAGCCCCCGCCTGAGCCGCGAGAAGAACCTGGTCCTGATACTGCTGGCCATCCTCGCTGCCATGCTGCTCTGGAACACCCTGTGGTGGCTGGTGAGAATAGTCCTGTTCATAGCGATGGTCTATATCGTCTATCAGATTCTAAAGCGCTATGTCTGAGCCTATATTTGGCCTGCCTCTTCGGCCACAGAGACCTGGCCCTCTCCAGGTCCTCTCGGGTGTTGAGATTAAAGAAGGAGAGGAGATCGGGATCGGTGGGCCGCAACAGCTCCATCGGCACACGATTGAAATGCAGCTGCTGCAAGGGAGCATAAATCCTTCGCTCGCCGTTTTCCACTGCCAGCCGGCAGGACTCGCCCATCTTCTCTCTGTGGTAAACTGAGTGGAGCGGCTCGAAGAGTCCGTTGGGCTGGACCGGGACGGCCGCCTCGTATCCCTCCCCCCTGCAATCCTTGCAGCAGGCAAGCTCAAAAAGCCTGTCTACCACCCCGGCATTCAAAAAGGGCAGGTCGCAGCCGGTGGCAAAGGCAAATTGCCCGCGTGCCTTTCTGAGGCCCGCATCAAGGCCGGCCACCGGGCCGAATCCCGGAACGCTGTCCCAGGTGAGTGCGATCCTATCAGAGAGCCAATCCTCAGTCGCCTTTTCCAGATGGCAGGCATGGGCCTCATCCCTGGCAACCACTACGATCTCATCCGCAACGCTGCAGAGCAGCTCCGCAGTCCAGCAGATTAGGGGCCTGCCGCCAAATAAGAGCAGCGCCTTCTCCTCTCCAAGGCGGCTGCTGCTTCCGCCTGCCAGGATCACTGCGGATCGCATAGCCTCCAGCCGCCCTCCCTGCAGTCTTCCTGAAGGGCCTTCAAAAGATCTTCCCTCGCATTCACAGCCATGAAATCGCTGCGCAGAACAACACTCTCCCTGCTCACAGATGCCGTCTCTCTGCCTGCCTTTTCGAGGATGGCCCGGATGAGAGCTTCATCGACCCGTCCTCCAGCCAGGGAGATCTCCTTCGAGGCCAGCTTCTGTGTGAAGCGGTTGCCGAAGACTGTGCAGCCCACGCCGCCCCACGACCTGATCCTGGCCTGGCCAAAAGAGGCATCATCTTCTTCAATCTCCACCTCCAGGCTGGCTCCCGGCAGAAGGTAAATCCTCCGCCGCCGGCAGTGGCTGGCCGAGACCTCAGCCACCTCTCCGACCAGAACATCTCCCCGCCTCCAGACCTTCTCCCTGCCGTCCGATACCTGCAGAGATGCCCCCAGCTCACCTGCCCGGCGCTCCAGTTTTCTGTCGTCCTCGATCAGTCCGGAGTAAAGCTCCTCCTCCAGAACCGGACACGGTCCGAAAAAAGCAATGGAACGCCGGTCGGCTCCGATGACCGCCATCTTGCGCAGAGCCAGGGCAATGACCAGGGACATATCCAACCATCCTCTCTTTATTATATGGTAAAACCGCCGCCGGACATTTATCTCCCTCCAGCCCGGCTCTCCGCTGCCAAGGCTGTCTGGGAGAGCAGCATGGCCACTGTGAGAGGCCCGACCCCTCCCGGTACAGGAGTTATGGCGGAGGCGACATCTTTGACGGCCTCGAAGTCCACATCGCCGACCGTCTTGTCCCCCACCCGGTTGATGCCAACGTCGAAGACTATGGCTCCAGCTCTGACCATATCCCTCTTGATGAGCCCTGGCACTCCTGCGGCAACTATCAGGATCTCAGCATCCCTGGTGTGCTCTGCCAGCTCTCTGGTGAATACGTGGCAGACCTGAACTGTGGCATTGCGGTTGAGCAGCATTGCCGCCAGGGGCTTGCCGACGACATTGCTGTGTCCCACAATCACCGCCTCAGCGCCCTCAAGCCTCGGGCCGGTCATGCCCAGCCTCTCAAGGGCGTAGATGATCCCTTTTGGGGTACAGGGCACCAGCCTCTCAGCGCCCAGCAGAAGTGCTCCCATGTTCACAGGATGAAATCCATCCACATCCTTCTCAGGAAGAATGCTCATCATTGCCCTCTGAGGGGAGAGGCCTTGGGGCAGGGGCAGTTGAAGGAGGATGCCGCTGATGTCGGCCCGGCAGTTCAGCTCCTCTATTTTGCCTATCAGATCATCCTCTGTGCTCTCCGCAGGCAGGACGATGTTCTCCGACCGGATGCCGACGCGGGAACATGCGGAGTGCTTGAGCCTGATGTACATCTGAGAGGCCGGATTCTCTCCCACCAGGACAGTTGCCAGGCCGGGAACGATCCTCCGCCCGGCCAGCTCCTTCACCCTTTGAGCCGTCTCGGCCTCCACATCAGCCGCCAGGGCTTTTCCATCGATTATCATATCAGGTCAATCCCTAATTGGATCTCAGGCCAGGTCAGGATAGAGCGGGAAACGGCTGCACAGCTCCTTCACCTCTGCTCGCACTGAGTCGATCGTCTCCTCGCTTTTGATGTCGCGCAGGACTGCAGTGATGAGGTCTGCGATCTGCACCATCTCCTTTTCCATCATGCCCCGCGTGGTCATGGCAGGAGTGCCGATGCGAATGCCGCTGGTCACAAAGGGCGTGGCCGGATCGAAGGGTATCATATTCTTGTTGAGGGTGATGCCAGCCCTCTCCAGCGTCTCATCCGCCACCCTGCCGGAGATGCCCTCTTTGAGCAGCTTGACGAGCATGAGGTGGTTGTCGGTGCCGCCCGATACCAGATCGAAGCCGTTTTGCATGAGCCTTTCCGCCATGGCCTTTGCGTTCTTTACCACCTGGAACTGATATTCCTTGAACTCGGGTGTGAGCGCCTCCTTGAAGGCAACAGCCTTGGCGGCAATGGCATGCATGAACGGGCCGCCCTGGGTGCCGGGGAAGACGGAGCGGTCGATGGCCGAGGCCAGCTCCTCCTTGCAGATGATCAGAGCGCCCCTGGGGCCGCGCAGTGTCTTGTGGGTGGTGGTGGTGACGATATCTGCGTAGGGAACAGGTGATGGGTGAGCGCCGACTGCACATAGACCTGCAATGTGTGCGATGTCAGCCATGACCATCGCCCCCACATCATCTGCGATCTCGCGAACTGCCTTGAAGTCTATTGTGCGGGGATAGCTGGATGCACCCACAACAATGAGCTGGGGCCTGCTCTTTCTGGCTATATCCGCCATCTCAGAGTAGTCCAGCATCTCAGCCTCCCGGGATACGCTGTAGGGCACGATCCTGTACATCTTGCCTGAGAAGTTGACCGGGCTGCCGTGGGAGAGGTGGCCGCCGTGGGAGAGGTTCATGCCCATGATTGTGTCGCCGTGATTGAGAACCGCGAAGTAGGCGGCCATGTTGGCCTGGGTGCCGCTGACCGGCTGGACGTTGACATGCTCTGCCCCGGCAAAGAGCTTCTTGCAGCGCTCCATGGCCAGCTCCTCGGCGCGATCGACATTGGCAGTGCCGCGGTAGTAGCGCTTGCCCGGATAGCCCTCCGCATACTTGTTGGTCATGACGCAGCCCTGGGCCTCCATGACCGCTCTACTTGCGAAGTTCTCGGAAGCGATCAAAATGATGCTGTTTCGCTGCCGCTCCAGCTCCGACTGGATTGCGTCTGCGATTTCGGGATCTTCTATGCTCAAGGGTCTCAATCAAATCACCGGTATACTCTCATATTATCAGGATTTGAGGAGATGCAATGAGGTGGGCAAAATAGATTATGGTGAGATAGATTATCGCATGCAAACCTCTTTATCATTTCAGCCTGCTGGACTGTTCTCATGCTAAAGCGTGCCAGGATAACCGCTGACTACCAGTTTGGCAGAGGCGCTGGAGAGGCCCTCTTTCCGGATGGGACCGCCTACAGCCTCTCCAAGACGCGCCGTCTGAGATATCTGTACTCTGATAAGGAGAGGATAGCCACTGTTCGGGCTAGGGACAACCTCCTGACGCTGTCCATGCTGGGGGCGAGAAGGCTGCATGCATTTCTGAAGAGCCCGCTTCTCCGTGTGATGGCATGTGATGATGCCGCGCCATTCGTGGCAAAAGGCGGCAATCTCTTCGCCAGGCACGTCCTGGCCGTCGATCCAGAGATCCGGGCTGGGGAGGAGGTGCTAGTGGTAGACTCGCAGGACCGGCTGCTGGCCACGGGAACGGCTGTGCTTGCGCCTGAGGAGATGCTGCAGATCAAGCGGGGCATTGCGGTAGCAGTCAGAAAGGCGGCTCTGCATTGAAGGTCGCCGGGCCGCCAGCCTTGGTATGGAAATAGCTCATTTGTGAGTCCTTTATTTGTGAATCCTTTGCGCTCTCTGTGTCTCGGTGGTAGCCGTCCGTAACCATTGGCTATAACCAGCGGCTGACGACGTTTTCACCACAGAGTCACAGAGGACACAGAGGACACAGAGAGAGCGCAAGCTATTTTCATCTTCATTTACAGCCGTCCCAGAGCCGACATGCCCCGGAACCTCTCAACAGCCTCCACTATGCAGTCGGCCACATAGTCCACCTCCTCCGCAGTATTGGACCGGCCCATGGTGATCCTCAATGATCCGTGGCATAGCTCATGTGGCAGCCCCAGGGAGAGCAGCACGTGTGACGGTTCTAGCTTGTGCGACGAGCAGGCCGAGCCTGTGGAGACGGCGACTCCCCTGGAGTCCAGGAAGAGCAGCAGCGACTCTCCCTCCACGTATTTAAAGCCGAAGTTGAGGCTGCCTGGAAGCCTTCTCTTCATGCTGCCGTTGATCCATGACTCTTTTACCCTCTGCAGCACATCTCCCGCCAGCCTGCTGGAAAGCGAAGAAAGCCTCCTGCCGTCCTCTTCCATCCTCTCCAGGCAAAGCTGCGCCGCCCGGCCCAGGCCCACGATGCCCGGGATGTTCTCGGTTCCGGAGCGCAGGCCCAGCTCGTGCCCTCCGCCCTGCACGATGCTGGCGATATTGCTGCCGCGCCTGATGTAGAGGGCTCCCACGCCCTTGGGGCCGTAGAGCTTGTGGGCGGAGATGGAGAGCAGGTCCACGCCCATGGCGTCCACATCAACCGGTATCTTGCCGGCGCTCTGCACCGCATCTGTGTGCAGGTAGATGTCCCTCTCCGCTGCTATGCGGCCGATCTCCTCTATGGGCTGGATGGTTCCGATCTCATTGTTGGCATGCATTACTGAGATGAGGATGGTATCAGGGCGGATGGCCGCCTCCACTGCGGCCGGGTCGACCAGTCCTCCGGCGGTCACTGGCAGGTATGTTACCTCAAAGCCCTCCTTGCCTAGAGCCCGACAGGTCTCCAGGACGGCAGGATGCTCGAAGCTGGTGGTGATAATGTGCTTTCCCCTCTCCCTGTTCTTCCTGGCGATGCCCTTTAAGGCCAGGTTGTCCGACTCGGTGCCGCCGGATGTGAACACGATCTCCCCGGCCTTTGCCCCAAGCAGGGCCGCCACCTTCTCCCTGGCCTCCTCCAGAGCCTCTTTTGCCTCCAGGCCAAAGCTGTGCAGGCTGGAGGCGTTGCCGAACCTCTCGGAGAAATATGGCAGCATGGCCTGCAGGACCTGGGGGTCCACGGGAGTGGTGGCGGAGTGGTCCATATAAATGCGGTTCATCGGGAGAATTTAAGAGACTGCACGGGTAAATAGCTGGCGAAGGGTCCGGACCCTTTCTAATGCTCTACAGAAGCTTTAAGTACGCAGTCCGGCGACAGTGGATCATGGTCGTGAATATCTCCATACCCCTGTTCTCCACGCCCCTTTTGATTGCCGCCGCCCTCATCGGCCTGGGCTTTCTGACATATGTGCTCTCCGCCCGGATCGGAGTGATCCTCATGGGAGCGGGCAGCATGATAATGGGCGCTGTGGTCATTCACGATCTGCCCAACGGCACGGGCCTGCCCAGCCTAGGGCTCTTCGGCATCACCGTCCTGGTGGGCGGCTGGATGGTATATGTGGGAGCCAGAAACGGATGAACGGCCCAATGGGAAACACTTATATGTGATCTCTACGTCCTAAGCTCACGCGGTGCGGGGCCATAGGGTAGCCTGGTATCCTACAGGACTGGGGGTCCTGTGACCGGCGTTCAAATCGCCGTGGCCCCATGGGATCATTATTAATACTACCTCAATGTAAAAGATAGGCTCGTGATTCTAAAATAAGTTGGAGTTCCTGTAATCTGGCTACAGCTTGTGGTCTTATGGTGAGGGATTTTTTTGTGACAATCGGTATTAGAAGATGCTGTACTCCAAGACAGACCCAAATTTCAATCCATAACGGATTCACGACCGAAAAGTCTGCAAAAGAAAAAAGGTATGTGTTTAGGTGCTTGAGAGTAGGTCGGTAGATGCTGATTCGATCCGGGTGTAATTAATATAAATTGACATATATCTAATAAGCAAACGATATCGTTAGACTATGCTCACCAAAAAGGCTCTAAATGAGAAGGCAACAGAAAATGGCACGAAATTGGCCGATAGATCCTGAATTCATGGACCTAAACACATACCAAAAAACGAATTGGAGTGGATAAAAAATGAAAATAGATTTAAAGGCTCTTCTGGCAAATGCTATCGTATTGCTCTCAGCGATGCCGGGAGTATATTGCAGCGAAATATCAGTTGATGGAGGGGCGTCCGTCAGCGATATGCGAAACGATGCCACTGAATACACCATTGTCGCCAACCTGCTCGCCAACAATTCCCCTGCATGGAGCAACAATGATGAAGACTTCGATTTTGCCAGCAGGGGATTTCTGGCCACCGATGATCCGTTGATAATCCCCTCTGATTACCCGAATATCACCACATGGAATATGGAGGAATTTTCGTTCCTTGACAATGCGACCTGCCCCGACACTGTAAATCCCCTTCTCTACAGGCATGCAAGGGTGAACAAGATCAACGGCCTATTCGAGGTCGTCCCGGGAATCTATCAAGTCAGAGGATACGACATTACATCGATGAGCCTGATCAAGGGCGATTCCGGCTGGATTGTCATAGATCCCATGATTGCAGTTGAGACCGCCCGGGCGGCAATGGCCCTGGTGAACAGGACTCTGGGGTATTATCCGGTTAAAGCTGTGATCTATTCTCATCCCCATGCAGACCACTACCAGGGAGTGAAAGGGGTAATAACCGATGAACAGGTGGCTGCCGGAGAGGTCGAGGTAATAGCACCAGCCGGATTCATGGAGCACGCCGTCAGCGAAAATGTCTATGCCGGCACGGCCATGCAGCGGCGGGCCAAGTACATGTACGGCGTCCTTCTTCCCCATGATGCGAAGGGCCTCGTCGATAACGGCCTGGGCAAATATACGCCGACGGGGAGAGCTTCCCTCATAGCCCCAACCATTGATATCACAGAGACCGGCCAGAACCTGACCATCGACGGGGTCAATATGCAGTTCCAATACTGCACCAATACCGAGGCTCCCGTGGAGATGAACATCTGGTTCCCGGACCACAAGGCACTCTTCATGGCGGAAAACTGCGTGGCTACACTGCACAACATCCTCACCCTCCGCGGAGCGCAGGTCAGAGATCCTCTCTCCTGGGCTGAGTGCCTGGACGAGGCCCGGAGGCTGTACGGAGATGAGGCAGAGGTCGTGTTCACCGCCCACAACTGGCCCAGGTACGGCAATGACAAAGTCGTCGAGCTGCTAGAGAATCAGCGAGACATGTACAAATACATCAACGACCAGACCCTTCACTTCATGAACAAGGGCTATACCATGGATGAGATCGCGAATATGATCACTCTGCCCAAGTCACTGCAGAAGTACTGGTATACCCATGGATTCTACGGCCAGATCTATATGTGCGTAAAGGCGACCTACCAGAAGTACCTTGGATTCTACGATGCCAATCCCATCAACCTCAAACGCCTGCCTCCGGAGGAGTTCGCCAGGAATATCACCGAGTACATGGGCGGGGCCGATGCCGTCCTGGAGAAGCTGGCCGGAGATTATGATGCAGGAGAATACGAGCTGGTGGCAACCATCGCCAGTTACCTCGTCTTCGCCGATCCCAATAACATGGAAGCCCGGGAGATGGAGGCTGCAGCCCTGGAGCAGCTCGGCTACCAGGCTGAATCTGGTCCGGCAAGGGATTCATATCTGATGGCTGCCCAGGAGCTACGCAGCAGCCAGCAGGTGCAGGGCTTCACGACCATATCGGCAGATGTGTTGTCTGCCATGCCGACGAGCATGCTCCTTGATTACATCGCAGTGAGGCTCGACGGCCAGATGGCGGACGGAGAGAATTTCAGGATGAACCTGGCTCTCAACGACACTGGCGAGAAGGCATTGATTCAGGTAAAGAATAGCGTTCTTGTCTACTGGGTGGGCGAGTCCTCGGATGAGGCGAACGTCAAAGTTACCATGCCTCGCAGGACCCTGGAGCAATTAGCGCTCGATCCCACTGTGCCCCTGTCGGGAGCGGCGACAGAAGGAGATGCTTCCGTCTTTGAGAGGTTTGTAGGGATGCTGGACGTGTTCGATCCGTCATTTAACATAGTCCTGCCCTGAATACCTCCCAGAGTTTTTTCTTTTTTCGTATGTGTTTAGATCCATGAATCCAGCATCTATCGGCCAATTTCGTGCCATTTTCTGCTGCCTTCTCATTTAGAGCCTTTTTTGGTGGGCATAGTCTACCGATATCTTTTGCTTATTAGATGCATGTCGATTTATATTAATCACGCCCGGATTGAATCAGCATCTACCGACCTACTATCAAGCACCTAAACACATACCATTATTTTTATCTGCCTTCTATAGATTCATTTACGTCTGCAGACGCATTTTCAGCCATATTCTCCGTCAGGTTTGCTGAACTTGACACAATTGCCTCGCTGGCTTCTCTCAGATTATTTTTAAACTCCGCCCGTTTAGGCTCAATTGCGACAGCCCTCTCAAAGCAGCTTACCGCCTCTGTGATGCGGCTCTGCTCCCTGTAGATCAGACCCTTGACGTTCCAGGCTTCAGCGTTTTTATCGTTGATCTCGATGGCCTTTTCCAGATTGGGAAGGGCCTGCTCGTAATTGCCCATCCTGGCCAAGACCAGCCCCATACGGTACCATGTTTTGTCGCGGGTGGCATCCAGCTCTGCCGATTGGTTGTATGCCTGGACAGCTTCGTCGTATCTCTTCATATCCTCCAGAATCACACCCTTGTTGAACCAGGTGCTGGCGCTATTGGGATCTATCTGCAAGGCCTTATCTATCGATTCGAGGGCATCTTCGTCCCGCCGCAGCCCGCCGGAGAGAATCAATGCCCGGTCGTTGTATGCCTGGGCATTATTGCCGTCCAGGCTGATAACCTGGTCAAAGCTATCTACGGCTTCGCTGTATCTTTTCAGCCTGATTGCAAGATTGGCCCGGAAGTTCCAGGCCCAGACATCTGTAGAGTTCAGATCCAGATATTCATCGATGTCATCCATGGCCAGGGAATAGGAGCCCTGTTTGTAGTCGCTCTGCGTTTGAGATAGCCAGTATCCGGCATCGTGGCTTTCTTGCCAGCCGGCATCCTGGCATAGGGCGGATGAAACCGCCAGCAAGGATGCTGCCAGGAGGGCAAAGGCGAATTGTGCAGTGAATCTCATGGTTTATGAAGTATTCTTAGTATGTGATATATGTTTCGGTTGCATAACGCAATTAATTAGGTTGCATTTCAGCCCCAACCCCAACAACCTAAAGCGCGATCTTCGCTGCCTCATCCGGCGTGTAGCCCAGGTGAACCACAGAGCATAGCTTTCTCACCAGAAGCGTGGGGTTTTCCGCCTGGAAGATATTTCTGCCGAAGGCCACTCCCTTTCCGCCCACCCCCACAGCATCGTAGACCATCTGCAACAGGTCCTTCTCCGTGTCCATCTTGGGCCCGCCGGCGATGACCACAGGCACGCTGCAGCCCTTTACGACCTCCTCGAATGTATCGGGCGATCCGGTGTAATTTGTCTTCACTATGTCCGCCCCCAGCTCCGAGCCGATCCGGGCGGCGAGCTTGACGTACTCCACACCGTGCTCCTCCTTGACCTTGGGGCCGCGAGGATACATCATGGCCACCAGAGGCATGCCCCAAAGATCGCATGTCCGCGCCACCCGGCCCAGGTCGTGCAGCATTTCCGCCTCGTCATGCGCTCCAACGTTGATATGAATGCTGACCGCATCAGCGCCAATGCGGATGGCATCCTCCACCTCGGTCACCAGCACCTTGTGATTGGGATCGGGGCCGAGGGAACTCGACGCCGAGAGATGGATGATGAGCCCTATATCCCGGCCGTAGCCCCGGTGGCCGTGCAGCGGCAGGCCCATGTGCCCTAAAACAGCATTGGCCCCTCCCTCGGCCACCTTGTCCACAGTGGCCGCCATGTCGGTGAGGCCGGCGATGGGACCTACGGATATGCCGTGATCCATGGGAACTATGACAGTCCTTTTGGTTTTGCGATCCAAAATCCTCTCCAGCCTTATTGCCTTTCCGATCTTGCTCATATGCACTCAGATGCAAATTCCTGAATTAAAGATGATGGTCGGAGTGCGGAATTTTTCCCAGAGATCTGCACCTTCTGGCCTTTCGATGCCTGGAACTTTGCTCCTCAGGAAATTTTTTATATCCTGGAATGCTACTACTCATGGGGGATTAAAATGAAGTGGCATGCGGTAGTTTGTAGCGTTTTGATTGCCGTGTCTCTGCTGACTGTTGCGGCATGCGCTATTCCCATAACAGTTTATGGAGAAGGAAAGGCATCCGTCCCTGCGGACGTGGCGATTATCATTGTTTCCGTGGAGAGCAGCCAGGCAGACGGGGCGCTCGCACAGGCCGAGACTGAAGAGAGGATGAATGACGTGATAGCTGCCGTCAAGGATGCAGGCGTAGCAGATGAGGAGATCGTACCCGGCCAGTCCAGCGGCATCTCCAGCTTCCAGTCCGAGAGCCGGATCTGCCGAAAGGTCAACAACAGCACGGTATGCGAGAACAGCACCCAAAAGGCATCCTCCCTGCAGATGTCGACCACCCTGCGGCTGAAGGGCACCGACCAGTCGAGGATAGACCGGGTGCTTGATGCCGCCAGCTCCGTCGGCGCGGATGCCGAGCTGGCAGGATACGGCCTGAGCAACTCCACCCAGGCGGCAAAGGAGGCCAGGCAAAATGCTGTTGTCAATGCCCGGGAGAATGCTGAGGAGATGGCGGATGCCTACGGAGGCAGGCTGGGGGATTTGCTTGAGGTATCCGATTACGGCTATCCTCTGGCTCAAACCGATTACTCCCAGGGCTCCACGGCCGTGGTAGTCGCAGCCTATGTGGTGGCAACATATGATATGAAGATCTAAAAAAAAAGGGGCCAAAAAAATTTCCATCAATCCCGGCAGAGATAGTCGTAGGCAAATGCCGCTATCAGGGCTCCGGCCACCGGCCCCACGATGTAAATGGGCAGGAAGTGCCAGAGGCTGCTGCCTCCCAGGATGTAGTCTGCCAGATATGGGCCGAAGGTTCTTGCCGGGTTGAGGGAGGCTCCGGCGATGTTGCCGGTGGTGGTGATGATGCCGCCCACAGTCAGGCCGATGATCAGGCCTGCGAATCCAGGGGGGGCCCTCTCATCCACCGCCACTCCCATGATGGTGAGCATGAGCAGGAAGGTGCCGATTGCCTCAGCCAGTATGGCCTGTCCGTAGCTTATTCCCGGAAAGGGAGCCGTCGCCCCAAGTCCGCCCACAATCACTGCCGCCATGCCCGCAGTGGCCGCAAAGAGGAAGCTGGCCAGCGCGGCTCCGGCGAGCTGGGCGATTATGTAGGGGCCCACATCGGCAGACGGGAAGCGCCTGGTGGCCCAGAGGGCGATGGTGACCGCAGGATTGAGGTGCGCCCCGGAGACCCTGCCCAGGGCATAGATTGAGGCAGCAATGGCTATGGCGAAGGCCATGCCGATGGCCAGCCAGTCGGCAAGGCCCCCCATGGCTCCTATGCCGATGTTGAAGGAATTGGGGGGCGCAGCCCCCCGGCCGATCATTAGGGTGATGGCTGCCGATCCAGCTCCGAAGTAGACCAGCAGAAATGTTCCGAGCATCTCCGCCAAAGAGCGTTTCATCAATGACATATCTCATTCCTTCTGGATATCATGCGCATGTACACTCATTTCTCATGGTAGACTGAATAGCAGGGCTTGCATAGTATTCTGGGCAGCTTTCTCTTCAGCCTCCTGGCGGGGAAGGGATATCCTCCCTCCCATACATCCACCTCCTCTCTCACCAGGTGGTTCATGCAAACCCCCATTCCGCAGACGATGCAGATGGCTACAGCGTCGGTATCTTTTTTGTCCAGAGCACAGAGGTAGCACTTCATGGCATTGTCTCCATAAAGCCTATACCGCCTCTCTGTACTGGCAGTAGGAGTGCCTGAAGTCTATCAGAGATGCTGCAGCGCAGTCCTTGCAGACTCTGGCCGGAGATGAGGCCGTCTCCTTGTGAAGGGCGATTATGTTGGTCATGATGGTGGCAGTCACCGGCTCGGATGTGAGCAGGCACGGATAGTCGGCCAGCCTCATGAGGGCGGAGAAGCGCACAGTGATGGCGCATGCGGGATAGGCGTAGCGCTGCGGGTTCATGAGCACCTCGTTCTTGTGGATGGGCTCCAGGTCTATGTCAAATCCCGATACCTTCGGGACCAGCCTGCCGGAGAGGCCATTCTTCTGCCGCGTGGCCCGATCGAGAAGCTTCCACCCCCGGTAGATCATGTCCATGAAGTCGCAGTTGTGCAGCTCTGCAGCAGCACCCCGTGCCGGATAGAGCTGTACGTAATTGTGGAACCTCTTGGTGAGCAGGTCCACCACCATGATGGCATTGAATCCGTCCATCTCCAGTATGTACTCGACTGCAGCCGCTGAGGAGCCTGTGGCCAGGCCGAGGATCTGATATTCGCTCTTGAATTTGTCTGCAGCCCTGTTCAGAGTCGAGTCCATGACATCGGTGGTGGCCTCGATCACAGCCATGATCACGTCGTCCTTGCACATATTGAATGTGGACTGGGCGATGTGATGGGAGATGTCTCCCACGCAGTAGGCGGGCACAGTCAGTATGTTGCCGTAGTGGACACCTTCGTTCATGGCCTCCCTGACCGCGGCTGCCATATTCTTCTTATACTGGGCCATGTACTTTCTCACGTCGAAGGACTGATGGCCCAGGGCGTCCATCAGCTTTGCCTGGGCCTCGATGGGGCTCTCGTAGATGTATTTGACCTCATCGATCTCCTTTTTCACGGCATCGGCGAGGGTTGCCCCCTTCTCCACCTGTGAGGCGAAGACCTCGCCGATTCCGTAGGAGGTGTTCATACCCCAGGACTTGGCTGCCAGTATGGCCTGCTTGTGGGCGTCAGGAATGTCCACCGTCTGCAGGATGCGGTTGACAACATTGCTGGTGCTGCCGGGAATGAGGGCGAAGTCCACAACGCATGTGGGGCCGTAAAAGCCGCCGTATCTCCGCGCAGCCTCCAGGCCCACGAGGGCTTCAGCCTTTCCCACGGCCCCGACGAAGGCCTCCAGGCTCTTTTTGAACTTCTCGTCCTCCTCGCAGAGGATCTCCAAAATGGCCGGGGTCTGATAGTGCTCCACGAAGGGGTCGTCCTCGGGGCGGATGGTCTTCGTCAGATTGGAGAGTATGTTGAAGTGATTGTTGACGGAGTCCATATGAAGCTTGAAAACGGATTTGGACTGATTCTCAATGGGCTTCATCTTGTTGACGACATCAAGATAGGCCTTGGTGTCAGCAATTGTAAATGCGCTGCCCCTCTTTTTCTTTACAGCCTCTACATCGGCGTGCTGGGCCATAAGGGCCTCATTAATGATTTTTCTGTATAATTCCGACATACACAACACCCACGTTATCTATCTCCGTAAATTCCAAAGTCTGATCTTAGATTGTTGTCGGTATTCTGGCATAAATTTTTCGGTTGATAATATTTGTTTTCGAACATTCATCTGTGCCAATTCCCTCCTAAGACTCCATGAAACGGCTGCAGCCCCTCTCGCCCCTATGAAAATCCCTTTGAATCCGGATTTTCGGGAAGATTAGTCTTAAGGATGAGATATGTATAGAGAGATGAAGCGAAAGGAATTGGGAGAATTGTCATGGCACAGACACAGATAGGCTACTCCAAGACGGTTATGGACCACTTCATGAATCCCAGAAACGTGGGGGTGATCGAGAGTCCGGACGGGTATGGCAGGGTGGGCAACCCCGTCTGCGGCGACCTCATGGAGATCTTCATCACCGTCAAAAACGATAGGATAGAGGATATCAAGTTTCGCACCTTCGGCTGCGCGTCGGCCATAGCCGTCTCCAGCATGGTGACTGAGATGGCCAGGGGAAAGACTCTGGAGGAGGCCATGATGATCACCAGGAAGGATGTGGCGGAGGAGCTGGACGGCCTGCCACCTCAGAAGATGCACTGCTCCAACCTGGGGGCTGATGCCCTGCACGCCGCCATAAAGGACTACTGGTTGAAGACCGGCAGGATCAAGCTGCAAGAGTCGGAGACGCATGATGCGGAGGCAGTAGGGGAAGAGGGCGAAGAGCTGCACGCGGGCCGCGGGGAGGAGAGCTGCGGGACTTAGTAACTAATTTTTTCAAAGAAATGTATCCTGAGGACAGGATTGTTGGAAGAGGGGCACCCCGGCCTGGCCGCCCCCCCCAAAGGACAGCCTGTGGCAGATCTGCCGGGGCGCTGTCTTTCATCTCCGCTGTCTTTCATCTCAAATCTCATAGGCATGTGAGCTGCCAGCAAGTGCTGATCGGTAAAGGAGGTATCATTTCTGCTCGCTCACATCGGCATGATAGTCGTACATAGTAATAAATCTTTTGCTAAATTTGTTATTACATGCGACGAGCCACCCACTCCGCTCAGGAGGCAAAAGCCGCCATCTCCTCCAAAAAGTCGCATATCTCTTTGATGATGGCCGGGTCGCTCACCAACAGGCCGCTCTCGTAATTGCCCTCTGTGCCGCCTTTGGTGAGGTTGGCGGAGGTGATGATCGCCTGCCTCCTGTCCGCCATGTAGATCTTGGCATGCAGCCTGGGCACGAGCACTATATCACCGCCCACAGCGGAGATCTCCCCGCAGATGTCGTCGGCCAGCCCCAGGGCGTAGTCGGAGGAAGAGCCCCTGGTGAATACCCTCAGACGGCCTCCTTTCCTGGTGAACCTCTTCAACTCTCCGGATATCCTGTTCCAGGTCTGCCTCTTGATCCAGGGGGATACTATCACCACCTCAAAATCTGCCTCCTCCAGCATTCTCTGCAGGCGCTCCTCAAAGCCCCTCCCGCCTGTATGAGCGCCGGCCGTAGATGCACCAGAGGAGGGGATGGTGGCCAGGAATTTTGAGGACGTCTCTTTTTCATGCAGGGCTAATGAATCCTCCAGGAAATGCAGCCTGGCAGCTGAGAGGTACTCCTGAGACTGCTTGGCAGCCTTCAGCTCTGCTTCCAGCTCTGCCGCCCGCGACCTCCATTTGAGCAGCTCTGCCAGATTGCGCTGCAGGCGGTCTATTCTTGCCTCCTTCTCTCGCAGCCTCCCCTGCAGGAGATCTATCTCAGACTTCAGCCTCCGGCAGTCCAGGGCAAGCCTGTGTCCTGCCCTCGCCTGCATCTGCATGATGCTGGCCGAGAGTATGGCTGCAGCCAGAAGGACCAGCCAGAACGAATACCCCTCCATTTTGAAACGACCCAGTGATAATTCTTGCTATAAGTTATATAAAGATAACGTAATTGATATACGAGCAGGACGAGATCCTGCATTAGATAGCAATATTATGGGAATGAAATGAAACATACTATAAAAAAACGATGCGGCCTTGAGGCCACCTCTCTACTGGACAGCACTGCCCTAGAACATCCCAGGCGGCATTCCGCCCATGCCACCCATTCCACCCATACCGCCCATTCCTGGCGGCATTCCACCCGGCATTCCACCTGGGCCGCCCTCCGGGGGCTTCTTGGTTGAAGCCAGGACGTCGTCGATTCTCACGATCAGGCAGGCGGCATCTGTTGCCGAGAGTATGGCCTGGACCTTGACACGCAGCGGCTCGACCACACCCCTCTCCAGCATATCCTCCACTTTACCGGTGTAGGCGTTGAGGCCCGCATTCCTGTTCTTGCCGTGTATGTTCTTCATCTCCGCCACCTTGTCGATGGCATCAAAGCCGGCATTCTCTGCAAGGGTCTTGGGCACTATCTCCAGGGCCTCGGCGAACCTGGTGACCGCCAGCTGCTCCCGGCCTTTCAGAGTCGCAGCATACCCCCTCAGTTGCAGGGCCAGCTCGATCTCCGGGGCACCGCCGCCGGGTACCAGCATCCCGTCCTCCACCACGTCCGCCACGGCATGTAGGGCGTCGTCCAGTGCCCTCTCCAGGCCGTCCAGAACCTGCTTGGTTCCACCCCGCAGGAGAAGGGTGGATGCGGGGTTCTTTGTGCCGGAGACGAAGGTCATGATTCCGTTTCCAATGCGCCTCTCCTCTACGAGGGCAGCAGTTCCCAGGCTCTCCGGCTTCAGCTCGTCAAGGCTGGTGACGATGCTCCCGCCTGTGGCCCTGGCCAGCTTATCCAGGTCCTTCTTGATCACCCGCCGCAGAGCCAGAACTCCTGCGTCTGCCAGGTAGTGCTGGGCCAGGTCGTCGATCCCCTTCTGGCAGAAGACAGCCGTCGCCCCGCTGGCTATGACCTTGTCGGCCGCCTCTCTGACCCGGGCCTTCTCATGCTCCATGAACTGCTGGAACTGGGTGGATGATGTGATCTGCACCTCTGTCTTGGTCTCAGTGTCCTTGGCCTCTATGGGCGCGGAGAGCAGCGCCACTTTGGCGTTGACGATGCGGCGGGGCATGTTCTGGTGCACTATCTCTTTGTCTATGACTATGCCGTCGATGATGGCCGAGTCTGCAGTACTCTCTCCCACCTTCTTTTCCACATTGACCCTGTCCATGTCGAACTTCTTCTTGCCGTCGTAGTCTTCCAGGGCGTTTAGCACCAGCTCCACAGCATAAGCAGGCATCTTGCTGTCCTGGGACTCGGAGAGCTTTCCGGTCATGGCTGTCCTGGCGATCTTCTCCAGCAGGGCCCGGTCGCCCTCATTGACGCTGACCGCCATGGATTTGACTATCTCGATGGCTTTGTCCGCAGCCAGGCGGTAGCCCTGCACTATCATTGTGGGGTGGACCTTCTGGTCCAGGAGGACCTCAGCCTTCCGGAGCAGCTCGCCGGCCAGGACGGCCACGGTCGTAGTCCCGTCGCCTACCTCCTTGTCCTGGGTTTTGGCGGCCTCGATCAGCATCTTGGCCGCAGGGTGCTGCACATCCATCTCCTTTAAAATGGTCACACCATCATTGGTGATTGTCACGTCTCCGATGGAGTCCACCAGCAACTTGTCCATTCCTTTGGGGCCCAGGGTACTCCTCACTGCATCGGCCACTGCGCGGGCGGCCATGATGTTATTAGAGATGGCCTCCATCCCGGACTCTCTGCGCGTGTCCTTTAAAATGATGATCGGCATTCCACTCATTCCTGCCATTTGAATTAATCCTCCAGTAAATGCATGCTTGCTAGGCTTATTCTCAGGTTCACAGTATTTGATCTTCTATAAAAGGGTTTTCCATAAATACACGCCTTCCCACCAGAAACATCGGAACGCGGCACATCTGGTCTGACGAGCAATGAGCGCTGCCAGGCACTTCTAAAAATGCGCCGTGGATCGGTGCCTCTAGGCTCGATCCACCCTTATGCTCCACTCCCCTGCGCTGGCAGCTTCGTTATAGCCCCCGTCCACGACCTTTGCCAGAGCCACATACTCACCCTCTCCAGCGGATTGCTTTTCCAGAGTTATGTCATACCTGCCAGCAGCAGTGCCAGAGATCAGCAGCGGCCCCACGACCTCAATGGACTTCTCGTCTGCTGCAGCCGGCACCAGCATCTTTAAAAAGGCGATCTGGCTCTTGCCGGGCACAACGGACATATTTTTGGAAAAGGCGGCATAGTCGGTCTTCGGGCCTGTGAGATTCATCAGCTGCTGTGAGATATACAGAGCCGCCCCGGTGGAATCGGCGACAATAGCATTGAGGCCGCCGTCCTCTCCGAAATAGGCTCTGGTGCTGACCGTCAGGTTCTCGTCAATCTGAGTGATGCAGGGCGCATAGTAGGTGAGAAGATGGCTCACATTCTCTGCTGCCTGCCCATTTTTGCCGGCATAAATAGATCCCTCCTCAAATCCCCCTGATGATATGCTGAATGCAGCCGCCGGCCAGGACACCTCCGCCCTGTCCTGCTTCCCGTGCATCTCGCGGGTCTCAGACCAGACTATCTCCCTCGTTTTGTTATTCATAATGAAGAGCGTAGCGCTGTTTAAATTGCCGTCCCGATCTCTCGCCTCGATCGCGATCCTCGCCGGGCTCCTTTCGCTGGCGGTATCAGAGAGCACTTCGATCTCGAGGTCTGGTTCGGCAGACCAGCCAGCTGACCGGATCATCCAGGCGGTCTGGTTCTGAGTGTAATTTTGCACATTCCAGTCCACTATCCGGTTGGGGCTTCTCGAGACCAGAACGGACCGGCCAGATGCAGTATCCGTATCGATGCCAACAAAGACGCCTCCGTATTCGAAGAGGCAGACGAGGAAGCTTCCAGATACCTTAACCTCCGGCAGGTCGACCCTCGCCCAGCTGAGGTTATTGCCGAAATACGCCTCTGCCCTCTCAGTGGTGCGGGTGAGAAGTGTCAGATTTTGATCCCAGACCTCAATGGAGAACGTCCCTGATGTGGCATTGGGAGCGAGCATCCCCATGATGGAGATCTCGGAGAGGCTCCAGTTGTCCACTGGCGCTGTAAATACGACTCCATGGCCGAGCTGCCCGCCAATCCGCAGGCCGTCTTCGGGTACGCTGTCATCGTAATACAGGCTCACCAGAGATGCGCTGCTTGCATCGGCTGCCGCCAGCAGCGCCACCACGGAAATGAAAAGAATCGACGCATTTCTCATAAACAGTTTCACCCACTTTTTCACAATGTGATGACGGCCGTCCTATGTAAGTTTTGCGCCGCCATTTCCGGGTCGCTTGACCTTCAAGCGGTTTCCCTCCCTGCCCGTGACGAGCACCCTCTCACCCTTCTCTACCGGCTCATCCGCCACAGCCAGCCAGTACTCTCCCTCGAATATGACATATCCCTCCCGGTCCAGCCTGTCCAGGGCAATGGCCTCTTTTCCCTCCACCTGCCCCAGCACCGGCGGGGCAAAGCGGGCCTTCGCCACCTTGTAAATGGCTAGAGCCAGGAACGCGCCCAGGATGAGAGAGGGCAGGACTATGGCCATAGTCATGGAACGCTGATAGCCGGCAGGTACATACCAGTCGGGAAAGCTGGTGGGAACGAAGAGCATGCTCCCCACGATGACGCATACCAGCCCCGCCACTGCCAGAACGCCGAACGAATGGCTGTGCAGCTCCGCCAGTATCAGCCCCAGGCCGAGGATGAGCAGGAATATGGCACCCACATTGACATTGTAGCCCATGCCGATCAGCCCCAGTGCCAGGGCCACCACGCCAATGGCCTCAGAGCCTATGCCGGGGCTGGACAGCCCGAAGATGAGGGCATAGAGGCCCACCAGAAGGAGCACCCCCGCCAGGGTCGGATCTGAGAGGTACCTCAAAAGCTGCAGATTGGGGGGCGGCTGGAAGAACTGGACCGTCGCAGACCGGGTGTGAAGTGTGACGTTTTTAACCTGGAGCCCGTCGATCTGCCTGAGAAGCTCCTCGATCGACGGGGCGACATACTCGATGACGCCCCACTTCTCAGCCTGCTCGGCATTGAGGTTGAGATTGGCGGTGACGAACTGCCCAGCCGCAGTTTCATTCCTGCCGTGGGCCTGGGCCTTCTCCTCGATCAGGGCCACTATGGCATTGATGGTTTTACTCTCGTTTATGGGCTCGGTCTCTCCTGTGGGCGATAGCCGGACCGGCTGAGCTGAGCCTATGATGGTGTGCGGTGCCATCGCTGCCACATCTGAGGCCATCAGGATCAGAGTTCCTGCCGACCATGCGGTCGCCCCCTCCGGATAGACATAGCCGATGACTGGCAGGCGGGACTGCTCCATCATCTTCAGGATCTCCTGGGTCTCAGTCAGGCCGCCGCCAGGCGTGTCCAGCAGCAGCATGACAGCCTGAAAGCCGCCAGCCTCCCCCTCCAAGAGGGCAGCCTCCAGGATATCATCACTGGCAGGTGTGATCGTCCCCTGCATCTCTACGGCCAGCACCTGACCGGATAGATCTGAACTGGAATTAGATGATATCAGCCGGCCGGATGGGGCTGTCGCCGATGAATTTGTGAGTGAGGATGCCACAAGGATTGATAAAATGAGAAAAAGGAGACAAAGCCCCACCCATCTGCCAGCCACCTCCTTTCATCTCCAGGTTTTGCCGGCTTCAAATGCCGTTTGTTGCAGAGCCCTCTTTCTCTCCTCCTCGCGGCAGCTCTCTCTCTCAGATAGCTCCCTGTTCAGTGCCGCTGTGAGCCCGGCCACTGAGCCGGTTGTAGTATCGCTGCTGGGAGTCACCACTATGAGCGTCTTCTCCCTGGCGATATCAACCAGGGTCTGCAGCTCGCGCAGCTTGAGGGCAGCCGGCGCCTCTTCGTATAGCCGGGCTGCGTCGGCCATGGTCTTTGAGGCCTGCAGCTCGCCGTCTGCCAGTATGATGCGCGATCTCTTCTCCCTCTCCGACTCCGCCTGCTTGGCAATGGCCCTTCTCATGGATTCTGGGAGGGAGACATCCCGCAGTGTGACAGCCGCAACCTTGATCCCCCATGGATCTGTGTGCTTATCAAGTATCTCCTGCAGCTTCTTATTCAGCTCATCGCGCTTGGAGAGCAGGTCGTCCAGCTCAATCTGTCCCAGGACATCGCGCAGAGTGGTCTGGGAGAGCAGCGAAGTGGCCAGCTTGTAGTTCTCCACCTGGATCACGGCCTTTGCCGGATCGACCACCCGGTAGTAGATGACTGCATCCACTTCGACGCTCACATTGTCTTTGGTTATGACCACCTGCTTGGCCACGTCGATGGTGAAGACGCGCAGGTCGAGGAGGATCACCCGATCGATGACGGGTATGATGAAGAATATTCCCGGTCCCTTCACCCCTGAAAAGCGCCCCAGACGAAATACAACCACTCTCTCGTACTCTCGAACAATCTTTATAGCCTGGGCTAAAATGATAAGCACTACCACCAGGGCTATAAGTGTAGATACGCTGAAATCCGCCAAACAAACACCACCATCCAGTTGCCCTTCTTGGTATTAATAAATAGGGGCTGGAAAAAGAGTTGAATAGGCCTGAACTGAGTTTTATTTCTTGAACTCGGTGTAGCCGCACTTTCCGCAGCTCTGACGGTCGGCGTGGCCGGCCAGGAACACGCCGTTGCCGCACCTCGGACAGACCGGCTTTTTGGACTTGATGGAGTCGCCGGCTATCTCGTAAAACCTGGAGACGCCCTTGCCTGCTTCCTTCTTGGCAGCCATTTAGCTGGCCTCCGTCTTGGCTTCCTCTGCCCGGGCGAACGTATTGCGCTCGATGATATGAAGCCTCTCGATCTCCTTTGCCCTCTCCTCTGACTGGTAGATCTTGGCGTATCCCACGCCCTCGCGCTTGCCGAACTCCGTCTTCAGGCTGTCCAGGTAAACCAGACCGACCTTGGAGTTCTCGGTTGCCGCCAGCCTCTCCACCACGCTCTTTCTGGATGGTGTAGACTGCTCGAAGATGACCTTGAATACAACCTCCCTTCTCTTCAGAAGGGGATTGTCCTTTGACTGAATTATCTGTATATCCATCATCAATCCTCCGCTTTCATTTTCTTTATAAACTCTTCGATATGCTTCTTCCTTTCAGGAGTAACATGAACCAGTACGCTTCCCTCATTGGGCTGGCCGTAGACCACAACGGAGCCCAGCGGCGCATAGAGTATGGCCGGAAGCGTGGCCAGATCCTCTTCGCCATCCACTATGATCTTGATGCGTTCATCGCCCTGCAGTGAATCTCTTATCCTTTCCATGAGGTCTTTAGTGAGCGTGGCTGCAGGGTTTTCCACCCGCACTGTTCTATAGCTATCGTGATCCAGCTTTCTGACCACATCATCAGAAACCGGCATCCTCTTGGTCTTGTTGTCTACAACCAGGAGGTCCGGCACTATGGATGATTTGAGTAGATAGAAGGCGGTCATGTCGCCAACGGCCGCAATCTTCGCGGCTGGGGCAAGCGTATCCTTCATGGCCTGCACGCACTCCAGGCCGTCGCCCCTGTACAGCCTTCCCAAAGGATCTTTCAGAGAGGAGCGCAGCTCATCTGGAAGAAGGAGTAGGCGCAATTCTAACGCACCTTCAGCGCATACTTGCCTGGAAGGGTGATCTCCAGCTTTTGCGCGATGATAGACTCTTTGGGGTCTATGATCACGACATACCCGCTCCAATCGCGGCTGAGCGAGGCTGAATTGCAGATGGGGCAGACCTGTCCCTCCACCAACCGGCGGCATTCTCTGCATACCTGCTCTGTCATTTCGCCTCTGCCTCAACGCCCGCTTTGCCCGCCTGCACAGAAGTCTCTTCTTCCTGCAGCCATTCCAGTTTGCCGAGACCCGTCTGTCTCATTGTCAGGCCGATCTTGCTCTCGCGAGGCTCCTTCTCGTTGAGGCTCACAGCTATAACCCTGGCCCTGACTCGGTCGCCTTCTCCCAGTGACTTGCTCGACTCTTTGCTGACCAGGCGGGCGTTTTTTTCATCATAAGATATATACTCATTGGTGATTTGGCTCACATGCAGGAGGCCGTCGAAGGGTCCGATGGAGAGAAATGCACCGAATTTTACAATCTCTACTACCTCGCCCTCTACTATCTCCTGCATCTCCGGCTTGAAGACGAGGGTATCAAAATCAACATCGTAGTAAATGGAGCCATCTCCTGCCAGGATATGCCCCTCTCCAATGCTATCTGCTCCGAGCACGGCCACAATGGTTCCCAGCGATTTGTCCACAACTCCCTCGTACTTGTCGCGCAGTGCCTTTTCCACTGCAGATTCAAGGGGATCGCCCAGGTGATCGGGCTCAATTTTGGCCACACCCTTAAGCTTCATCTTCTTATACATCAGTACTCCTTCTTCGTCGCCTCTAGATATCGACCCTGCCGCAGGTATACTACGGTGATGCCTTTACTAAATAACCTTTTCTTCAGGGCTTTATCATTGGTAAAGACAGCCGCACCCCTCTCTTCCGCCATCTGCTCTATGGCCCGGTCTGCCTCCAGGCTGTCCTCTCCCATAACCCGGCAGCTTGCCGCCAGACCCAGGGCAACCCGGGCGGCTATCTTGTCCCGTCCTTTATCGGCGTTCCTGGTGAGGGACTCCAGCTCTCCCATGACGCTGGCAGGCACCAGCCACCTTGAATATCCCAGGCGCAGCAGCTCGCTGAATATATCCACTCCGAACTGCTCGGCTGTCATGAGGGCGTTGGCGTCCAGGATGACCTCAACGCCATCCTGATCACTGCTATGACGCAATTGCTACTCCATTATGGTGCCTACGCCGATCAGCCGCCATCTGGCTCCAATGCGCCTGCTGACAGCCACGCGGTCTCCCTTTTCGGCGCAGACCGGCCTTTTGAGCTGCACCTGCACGATTCCACCCTCCCTGGCGCTGCTCACCACACCCACTGTTGTGGCTGTGCCCACATTGAGCATCAAAGGCTCGCTGGAGTGGATGGGCTCGACGCTGGACTCGTCGGTGACGCCGACGACCCTCTCCAGCAACTGCATATTCATGGTAAAGGACGTCTTTATCGGGGGAAGCCTGCCCGGCTCTCCCGCCACCTGGCCCACCAGGGCGTCGCTCTTGGTCATGACGGGGTCGAGCAGAGTGCCTACGCCGATCAGCCCGCCAGGCGTGACCTCCTGCAGCGGCTGCTTTCCTGCGAGAAGCGTCACCACTTTGGTCTGAATGGGGACCCACTGCTTTCGGCCCTCGTACTCGACCAGCCGACCGGGGCAGATCTCGATCTTATCACCGACGCGAAGCACTCCCTGGCTGAGTGAGCCGCCGATGACACCGCCCTTCAGGTCGTCGGGGGTGGCGCCTGGCCGGTTGATATCGAAGGAGCGGGCCACTTTGAGCATAGCAGGCTTATCGATATTTCTGGCAGGAGTCGGTATGGTATTCTCAATGGCCTCGATGACCATGTCCACGTTTATGTTCTGCTGGGCGGAGATGGGCACAATGGGGGCATTCTCAGCCACAGTACCCTTCACAAATTCCTTGATCTGGCGGTAGTGCTCCATGACCTGCTCTCTTGACATGAGATCTATCTTGTTCTGCACTATCACTATCCTGTCTATGCCCGTGATGTTGAGGGCCATGAGGTGCTCTTTGGTTTGGGGCTGGGGACAGGTCTCGTTGGCGGATATGACCAGAACGGCTCCATCCATGATGGCCGCTCCGCAGAGCATTGTGGCCATGAGAGTCTCATGCCCAGGCGAGTCCACGAAGGATACCGTGCGCAGAACCTCAGTCTCACTTCCGCAGTGGGAGCATATCTCATTTACAGTGTAAGCATCGGGTGCCGGGCATCTGGGGCACTTGCGGAAGGTGGCATCGGCATATCCCAGGCGGATGGAGATGCCTCTTTTGACCTCCTCGCTGTGCTGATCGGTCCAGACGCCGGAGAGGGATTTTACAAGAGTGGTTTTGCCGTGATCGACATGGCCCACCATGCCGATGTTGATCTCCGGCTTGGAGAACGCGGCGGCTATTGCCCGGTTCTTGGGATCCGGTGGAATGATGTCTGATTTTGCCAAATTGAGATCTCCTTAATGACTGTAATGACCTGCCATTGAGGGCGGTCACTATATAAATACTTCCTGGCGCAGGCCGACGGTGAAACGGCCGTATGCCTTTCTTGTGGCATCCCTTCCGCCGGGCAGCCTCTACAGATCAGACGTATCCTTGATCTGCATCCTTTAGATTGCTGGTGATCTCCCGCACAAATAGCTCGTATGTCCTCCGCGAAAACTCAGCCCAACTGGAGAACTCGAGAGCGATCTCCTCACCGAAGGCCTGCTCCTCGGCTCCGGAGCTTTTCCGCCCACAGGAAGCCAAACGGCTCAGGTTGGCCTCGATGTAGTGGAGCATGGACAGCTCGGCATAGGGCTTGGGCAAAAGGGGTGATGTGAGGGCGAGCCTGTGCATGATCCTCTCGTCCTCGATCAGCTCCTCGGCTGTTATGGTCAGCCTGGTCTGGGATGAGCTTTTGGCTGGCTGCATGATCTCTAGCCTCTTTTCAGGAGGAATGAGCTGCTGCCTGCCGAAGATCTCCTGATATATGCGGTTCATCTCAAACTCGTGCTCCAGGGCAAAGGCCAGAACTCTGTCGGAACTCAAGCTGATGTACCGGCTGTTTAAGGAGATCACCGGAAACCAGAGGCCATCGCAGAAGAGGCAGCGGTTCATGGCCACAGCAAAGTCCATGGCGCCGGGGATGCTGCTGCAGATGGATGGAAAGATGGCGATGGCGTCCGTCTCTATTACTATGAACTTCGATATACTCTCCCCGGCGAGCCTTTTTACCCTCTCCTCCGCAGATAGATCGCGAAAGACACTGCCTGGCTCCTTGAAGTCCTCGTAGGCTTTGAGGATGCATTCTCTCTGCTCTGGGGGCAGGGCGGCGAGGCGGAAGGCAGCATCTCGCGACATGAGCCGGATCCAGTCCTTATACTCCTGTTCAAACCTCTCGCGATCGTTATCTGGCACAATCCACCCGGCCCGGTTTTTATGTTTTGTAGATCATTTTGCTGGCCTGTCACTGACAGAGCTGCCCGAATCATCCGAACCCTCTGACATGCCCACTTTATCCAGGATCTCTTTAAAGTCCTGCCACTTTTCCAAGGGAATTCTGACACCGTTCTTGGACCATCCAGTATATCTGTCGCTGGTGACGTATTCTCGAATGTCGATTCCCACAGACCCGCGAAACTCAGTCCTCTGCACTACTATCTCTGTGCTTTCGTTCTTTCTCAGCCTTCCAATTTCTGCCATGATATCCTCTCAGGGGGTAATCTGAACATGATAGGCTCTCGTATCTGCGACGATGTTCTCCCACGACCTCTTGTAGACGAAGCGGATTGTGGTCTTTCCCGGCTGCAGTGGTGTAAAGACGAAGACGGATGTTCCGCCTGCGCCCACCCGCGGCGTGGCAGCCGCGACTGTCCCAATTTCGAATTCTGAGCTCTCCAGCCTGAGAAGCGCATGATCATAGTACACGAACCACTGGTATCCGGTGGTGGGATTGGCGGGAAGGGAGATGGAAAATGACTGGTTTAACCTGGCAGAGATAAGCTCCTGCTTTACCTCCTTTTCATCATCAACCCCGTATCTGTCCACAGGGTGAATTAGAGGGTAATAATCTATATTTTTTTCGTTTAATACCACAGGCTCGTCTCCGATGCCATCGTTATTTGCGTCCCGGCCACTGTAGTCTGCCCAGTAATTGCCCAGCCGGCTTCTCAGCACGCGGCTCTCGTACAGATAGCTGATCTCCTGGCTGCTGTTCCAGGAGGCTGGGCCCTCCGGGCAGACTGCTCCCCTGCCGGCGATGTCATTATAGTAGATGGTGGCAGGCAGGACCACCTCTAATGTGCAGTTCTCACCGCTGGCCGGCTCTCCTATGGAAAAGCCGTGCAGCACGGCTCCCCCGGCGGCCAGGATGACCCTTCCGGATGCCGGAGAGAATGCCGGCCTTCCCGAGCCGGTGTCCAGCCCTTGCAGTTCTATGCTTCTTCCCACAATGAGGCTTTCGTTGTACAGGCCGCTCTCCAAAGCGATTGTATCTCCGGGATCGGCGGAGCTTGCCGCCTGCTGCAGGGCTGTGACAGGGGCAGCGCTTGCAGTTGCTGGAGCCGTTATATTTGCGGCTGTCGCGGCCTGCTCCGGACCGAGGCGCGTGTATGATGCGTCTGCTTCAGGAATGCCGGCCAGCATGGCTGCGGCCAGGATCGAGGATGCCATGAGGGCCAAAACGGCCGCCCTATGGGCCGGGGAGAATATTCTTCTATAATCGAACATGAAATAAGATTATTGCAGCCACAAAACTTTATACTCTTCGATTCGGGCATGAGATAGTCCCGGCAGGAAGGGCGGATGGCCGGAGGAAGAGGTGGAAGGATTAGGAGGGCGGGCATCGATGTCTGAGCCAGGAGTCTTTGGGGAGAGGGATATCATCCGGCGCATATCTGCCATATTGGGTGGTGTTGAGAACGACGATTGCGCTGTGATAGACGCAGGAGAGCGCTATCTAGTGGCCACCACGGATATGCTGCATGAGAGGGCCGACTTTCCCGATATCATGAATCCATGGCAGATGGGCTGGATGGCTGTGGCCGTCAACCTCAGCGACATCGCCGCCATGGGCGCGGAGCCTGCGGGGTTGCTCATCGCAGCCGGCCTGCCGGAAAAGGCGGATCTATACTTTATAGACGAGCTGTTCTCAGGATTGGGGGATTGCGCCGCCTACTATGGAACGGCGGTCCTTGGAGGCGACACTGACAGCCATGAGGAGCTGACAATCACCGGCACGGCCTTAGGATATGTGGAAAAGGAGCTGGTGCTTAGGAGGAGGGGAGCGCAGCCCGGCGATCTGCTCTGCACCACGGGCCGGCTGGGCGGGGCAGGCGGCGGCCTTCTCGCCTGGCGGGAGGGGCAGATTGATAGCCCCCTCATAGAGAGGCTGCTCGAGCCAGAGCCGCGGCTCAAGGAGGGCCGGGCCCTGGCGAGAAGCCGGGCGGCCACAGCCATGATGGACAACAGCGACGGCCTCGCCCTCTCCCTGGCCGACCTCGCTGAGGTCAGCCGGGTGGGCTTTCTCGTGCGCGAGGAGGAGCTGCCCATCGCCTGCGGCCTGGAGGAGATGATGGGCAGGCAGAGGGCGGTGGAGACTGCTTTAAGCGCAGGCGGGGACTTTGAGCTGCTCTTCACCGTGCGGCCGGAGGGGCTGGAGGACGCCCGGAGGGCCTGCGACCTCACAGTCATAGGCGAGGCCGTGGCAGAGGGGCTCTGGATGGAGGCGGCTGGAGAGAGGAGGCGGCTGGAGGCGCGGGGGTACGAGCACAGGATAGGGATGAGCAACGCCCAGTGATATTAAATGTTGATGATATTAATAATAAAATAATGATATTAAGATTAACCTGTCGCCAAATAGTTTGCGCCACTGGCATTCAGCTCTGCCGGACGGCCGGGCTCTTCTCTTATCAGTCTTTAAAAGGTGCCAGCGATTAAGCAGCTCCTTCCTTTTGCAGTGCTGTCAGCTCTATCTTGAGATAGCTCTTTCCCAAGAGATCTTCATAGCAGCTCAAATAGCCGGCAGCCGTCACCATATCGCCGATCTGGGGGGTGTACCCCTTCCAGGATAAATTCTCCGATACAAAATGGCCCTGCACGGAAAGGTAGTAGTAGGTGCTCTGCACCCGCACGGCGTAGACCATGCCCGGCAGACAGGGCCTGGTGGTGCAGGGATTTTCAGTATAGCAGAACTCTCCGGAGATGGTATGCACTGCAGGGGCTGAATTCCTTGATTCAGAGGGGCTAAATTCCAATTACATCACCAGTGTCATTGATGGCATCACAGATGGGAATAAATGGGATTTTAGGTTGATAAATGAGGCCAAGAGGCTGCCCGGCGCCTGCTGGCAGCCCCATGCCACTGTTATGCCTCATATCCATCCGATGCGACCGGATCCGGCTCAGACTGTGAATTTGAAGTAGCTCCAGTCGCTCCAGGGGCAGAGCAGTCCGCCGACCTTCGCCCGCACCCGCCATCTTCCGGTCTGGGCTCCCACAAAGAGCTGCTCGTAGTTGTTGTCGGTGAGGGCTCCAGATAGGAACATGGTCTTGCCCACCTCCGCCGCCCACTTGCCTGCGGATATGGCGCCGAAGGCATCAATCTCGATGTTGTATGTGACGCTGACGCCCTTGAGATTGATGGAATCCCAGTGGAAGCTCGTCCTCCTGGGGAAGTGGTCGAAGGTATCCCCGTTGAGAGGATCGCAGAGCTTCGGCACGACTCCGCTCCACCAGTTGAGGGTCGGATCTCCGAGAAGCACCATGCCATAGTACCACTGCCTCTCTCCCAGGTCATGGGAGTTGCCCAGGGCCATCCACCAGCGCAGGTAGGCTTCACCGATGGTGCTGCCTGAGCCCATGGGGCCGTAGAAGTTCTCAAAGAGTAGCATCGATCCCGATTTTGTGCTGCCCACCGCCGCCAGGCCGTTGCAGACCGAGCCTGCCGGCTTGTCGAATATGTACCATCCGGCCATGTAATCGGCCTGGGTGAACAGGGCATTGCTGCAGGCGAAGAGATTGTAGAAATAGGCATTGGGAGGATTTACATCCCTCAGATAGGTATTGGGCACCCATTCAGAGCCGCCTGGAATCTTGAAGGAGTGGCCGCCAGGTGAGGAATGAGCACAGACCTGGGCCCAGGCGCGGTGCTGGTTGATCTCGGCCTTGTACCTGTCGGCATCGGTTGTAGCCGGATCGGTTATGACCTCCACGTTGGCCGCTGGGAGCATCAGGTCCAATGCGCAGTCGCCAAAGCCGGTCCAGTCATCGTCCACATAGGCCAGGGCATTGTTGCAGTAGCCGAACTGCCCCTTGCGGAACCTGTGATTGCGGGAGAAGTAGTTGTTGAGCAGGGCGGCATCGTTGCCGCCGGAGGTGGGGGTCCAGAGGCGCGCTATCCATATCTCCGGCTCGACTGAGGCGGGGTGCTCGCTGTATTTTCCGTCCTTGTCCGGGTCATTCCAGGTGCCGTTCAGATCCATGAAGAACAGGTCACAGGGGAACTCGGCGGCTCCGTGGAAGTCGTCTGTTATCTCAAACCAGGCCACAGGGAGGCTGCCCACCATCAGGGCGCCCGCGATCGGCATCTTTCCCTTCAGGAAGTTGCGCATCTCCGCCGGAGTTCCGCCGGTCACTGTGAATACCGTCGCGAAGTACCCCTCGTAGGCTACATCCATCACATACCGGGAGATAGATGCGGCTATGGAGGAATAGACGCTGCTGTTGACCATAACCAGCATCTTTCCTTTGGGGAAATGCAGTGCGGAGTAGCTCTGAAGGTAGCGCAGATCGGCAGGAAAGGTAGGGCGGGGCTGCTCTGCGGTCTGCATGGCAGCCGGGGCGGTGACGGCGCGAAACTGGCTGAAGGATTGGGGGGCAATGTTGTTCTTGTCTATATAATCCAAATTCCTGATTTTGCTGTAGTCTATCTTAAATCGGCTCAATTGCTTTACATTTTTTATATCCATTCTGGTAAATTCTTTAGGCATATTCGACGCTCCCATCAGTTAATAAAGGCAGATTGATGCTTAAATTTCCCTGGTTAAGTCCATAATATTTATCAATCAACACCATAATTAATTTAGAACTTAAACTTTACTGGATTTATTACAATTTAAACTTTTGTAAAATATAGATCCGAACTGTAAATACTGACCCTAAATACTGGATTTTAACAACACCAAATAAGTTCGGGCGTCCAAAGAAGAGTCTTGGTGAACCAGATATCCCACCTTCCGCACTTTAACTTTCTAAACTGAGTATTTTTCCCGCTAACGATTTCTTAAATATAATCATAATTTGCAATATTTATATACATTAATAATTTATTTGCTTGCCATATCGCGTCAATTGA
>Ga0208825_1000614_pt1 | contig 32593 bp, 49 predicted proteins | sample AD_UKC113_MetaG_FD_184450 | JGI IMG/M metagenome (GOLD analysis project Ga0208825, IMG submission 184450) | Active sludge microbial communities of municipal wastewater-treating anaerobic digesters from Hong Kong - AD_UKC113_MetaG (SPAdes)... | ecosystem: Engineered > Bioreactor > Anaerobic >...
AACTTTATTTTCCGGAAGTTGTTCAAAGATATTGTTCTTTATTTTAATTCGTATTTTTATTCTTGTTGAAAAGGGAAAATATAAATATATAATCGAAAAAACAAAATGTACAAAAGTATAAAACAAATTGTACAAAAAAACAAAAAAATAAGCAGGCGTTTAAATTATACCTGCTTATTTAACTATTATTTAAATATCGCTTAAATTGTAATTAAACGTCAGACATTCTATTTTTCTGCGACCGAATTTTCTTGAGGCGGACAGAGACATGTTCACATCGTTTGATTGCCAATCGAATTGTTTACGATATTTTTCCAACTCCGGATTGGGATAGCTGCTTAATAGAAACTTGCCTTGAATGTGTGAAAGAGTTTCGAGTAAGTCATTAAAATGCTCCTGCATATATCCACCATAGTGCCCTTGATCGGCTCCAACGTAAGGAGGATCAAGATAGAAAAACGTTTCCGGCGTATCCATATCTTTGATTAAATCGACCGCATCTTTCTGTTCTATTTGAACGTATTTGAGCCGTTCGGACAGTTCTTTTGTGAATGCCTGCTTTTTGTTTTCATTCCTTTTCGATTCCTTCTCCGTAATTTGTGAACATCTCCAACTGCCTATTTTATTGGAAAAACCCTGCGAAGTTCCTGTCCAGAAAGCCCATGCTTTTGTTACAGCATTGAACAAATAAGGATTTTCGTATACTACCAGTGCCTTCTGATAGGCCTGACGGCTGTACGGCGTGGCATCGATTGCACGCTTCAATTCTTCAAAGTTGCTTTTCAACTGACGGTAAAAGTTGACAACCATGCCATTGAAGTCATTTATAATTTCTACTGCTGTTGGTTCTTTTGCCCAGAAGACGGCACCACCGCCGAAAAACGGCTCTACATATATTTCGTGGTTTGGAATAAGTGGCAAAATGTGTGGCAGCATGCTTTGTTTGCCGCCGTAATAACTGATTGGTGTGCTTAACTTGATTTTTTGACTCATAATTAAAGTTTAGATTAAAATATTTTGTAATTTTGTGAACTCTCACATAAAATAATAAGGTGCACAGACACCGGTTAAGAAGACATTAACTGCCTTCCGCATCGGGTGTCTGTGCACCTTATATGTTTGTAAAGGGGTGAGAGCCTTTACGAATTGGCGGGGGCTTTTTTTATGTACCCGCCGGAGAATTTTTAGTTAAATATACTTAATCGTATTGTTTTTTTATAAAAAAGTCGTATTTTTGTAATCGAGAAGGTTATCAACGATTTGTCTTCATTTCTTTGCTGACGTCGACTATTTCCTTCTCTTTTTTTTTGCTCTACTTTATGGGATTCCAATCTTCATTTAACCTTTCAAAAGCAAATTTACATCCCTCTTCTGTTCCATCGACATTTTTTATTTTAAACAAAAACGGTATTTTTTCTCCGATAATTTCGTGTCGACAGTTATATTTGTTTATTCTATAATAGGCTATGAAACCGTAATAATGTCGCCATGCATCCTTTTTACTGTACTGAATCGGTTTTTTAACAAGCGAACCAACTAATGCTTCAATAAAACCTTCGTCCGAACCAGGTTGTATAATTTTTCGACCTATACTTGTTGCGGTATCATACACACTAAGTTCAACAGGTTTATAATTATAATATTTGAAACTTTCACAAGAGATCCCTTTTCTTTTTGAACTTCCATTTCTTAGTAGTGATCTTCTTTTGAAAAAAATTCCCAAATGACAATTTTTATTTAAATTTAAATCGACATCACCATTACGCAGAATTCTACTATTATTTAATGCTCTGTGAGCAACAAGGAGTTCCGGTGTGCGGAATACGTTAATTCTTCCTGTAAAATAAAATTCACCGAAGGCATGCCTGTAAATTATTCTTTTTTTTCGGATACGTACTTCGGAGTCGTTATCGAGTTTAATGTGTCGCCAGGTGTTTTCATTAAAGAGATACAGAATGCTCTGGTCTATTTTCTTCATGTCCGGCAATTTTCCTTCTGAAATATGGTATATATTATAAATCTGTATATGACTTATATAGTTTAGTCTTGAATTTATATCTGAATGAATGTCATCAATCCGAATATACTTTGTACCTTGCGGAGCGGTAAAGAAAAAAATTTGCTGCTTTCCTATGTTCCCGTATCGACTATCCGATAGACTAAGTAAGGTTATCCTGCTTATTTGCGTTTTATCTGCATCGAAGAAGCTTACATCGTATTCTAATATTCCTCTACTGGATGGTTTTATGGAGAAATTGAGAGTATCAATGGCTATTAATCCGCTCGTAAATTTCCACTCGTTTACATTTATCGAATGTTTCATGAACGATGATTGATTTTGTTTTTGCTGCAGAGTGGCGTCTTTGTCGTGAATAATACGGTATGTAACATTATCATCATTCAGCTTGAAAGTTGCCTGGTAACAACCTATGCCATAATAACCAAAATGATCGGATTTCAGCAATACCACATGGCCGGGAAAAGGTTTTGGTGGCAAATAGTTACCGTGCGTTTCAGCAGTGATACTTTCATTTTTTCTCAGTCTGAATTTCTGAATATTACTTTCCGCATTTTCCACTGCAGCGACCAGTTGCAGCCCTGCGTCGCCCACGCGGGTAGCGGTGTTGGCGCCTTCGCGGGTTTCCTGTTTGATTTCTGTCCACCGGCTGCGGGCGGATTCGGTGATGTTGCTCATTGTTCTACGGTTTGATTGATGGGACATGCGGTTTCGTTGTAAGCGCGTGCACCTGCTGTGGAAATATCCAGACCGGGGTACTGCGACTGGTAAGTTTCTTCGATATGAGCTGCATAATCTTCCACACGTGCAGTATAGATGTCGAGTGGCAGGCGGGCGAGCTGATCATTATCCAATTGCGAATAATTTACGCCGTTGTAAACAAAAGCTTCCAGCAGCGAGAAGGTGGGTTCTGCCACCAGTGTGCCGTTGTTGTAAACCTGCACTTTCAGCTGCGTGGAGCGTTGATAACCTGTTGTAATATACATGTTGATAAGTTTTTTGTTGGTTTATATTAATTCATAATAATAATAAGTGTCGTCGAATACGGGTAGGATACTTAACAATTCAGCACTGTCAATTGGATCTTCAGAAATAAATGATGTTGATATTGTTGCTCCGGTAGGTATGATAAACGTATGCTCATAGTACGTACCATACGAATGAAATTTCACTACCACACTTACATCTGATGCTACCGGATATTGACTCGAAACATTCCACGAGCCATTAGGATTGTTATTAAACCTTATCCAATTATCAATCAACTCCTTCAATTCGCAAACAAATTCTTCCCATTGATATTCATACGTTCTGTCCACCTGCTCGCAAACGTGCTCTCTCCATCCGGTTATGTACGTTCTGTCCACCTGCTCGCAAACGGGCTTTCTCCATCCGATTATATACGTGTAAGTTCCCTGCACGATCAGGTAGCGTTTTCCGTAAGTTTTATATTTGTTGACCAGCCCTACCAGCCTGGCGCTGTCAACCTGTACGTCGTCGGGAATTTTTACGATAAAATCTACCGGAATGCCTGTGCCGTCTTCCAGCGTAATGATTCTGTCGAACGTTCCGAGCAGTCGGTAGTTGAGCATTGCTTCGAGATACATGTTCTGGCAAGTCATGGCAGCCTCAAGACGCATATCGGTTTGCCAAGCCCTGTAATCGCTGTATATCGCCGTAAATACCGCCGCTATTGCCTTTATGAGGTTACCAAGCCCGTTCCGCAGAAAAGTGGGCAGCGCCAATTTTAAGAGTTTTTCAAAATCGAGGTTCATATTTCCTGTTGCGGGTTATAAGTTATTTGTAAATTGTTGCCGAGTTTGAACCAGCCAAAAGCGCTTTCATAAGTCGTATTGCTCAAGTCCTGCTGTATATTGTTAAGATAAAATTTTGTCAGGCGGACGTCCAGCACGCCGGAAGTATTTTGCACGGCATCCGTCAGTCGGGTCAAATTCAGTCTTCCGCCAAAATTGGTATTGTTCAATTCGTTGATAAATTTTTTAATGCTCTCTTCCACCGGGTATTCGTCACTTCCAATGAGTTTTCCAGAAGTGTCCATCACCAACGGATTGAAATACACGGTGAAGGTAAAATCGACCGTATCGGCTGCGCCTGTCAGAATTTCACGCAAAACGCCTGCCGGAGCTATCATGCGGGCATAGTTTTCAAACAGGTATTTATCCTGATCGGAAAGCGGAGCAATTTCTCCGGCAACTTCCGTTGCCAAAAAGATTTTCACTTTGCAAACGCAGTCTTCCTGAACGGTTTCACGCACGGCCACCCGCTTAATAATCTGCTTTGTGGCGTCGACAGTTTCATATTCATATCGAAAGGCTGTCTGGTTCATCACCAGGTCGTCGCCCCGCTGAAACTTCAATGCCTGAGCGTGCCACCAAGCTTTATTGGCCACGAAAGCAGCGTCCACCGTTTCCTGAATTTCGCTGCGGAAAGTGTCCTGAATTTTTTCCAGCGTATTGATGGCAAAGGCGACGGCATAGAAAAGCAGACTCTCCACCGATACTTTTGAAAAAATGCTGTCGAAGCCATTGGAAACTTCAGCGGAGGAAATACCATAGATTGCCTGTACGGCGGGCAACTGAATGTAAGCGTTGCCGAGAGCGGTTTTTATTTCTGCGATGGTGCGTGCCATAGTTATTTAAATGTAAAATCGAATGTAAAATCAAAAATTCTTTGCTTCATTATCGGATCAAACATTGTTGCCGGACGGATATTCCGCTCCGAATAATACGTTTTTATCCGCCTGTCCACCACGTCGGGCAATTGCAATGTCATGCCTGCCGTGAGGCTGTCGGTGAGCGACAGTCCGTTGAGCACTGCCAGTGCATAAGCGCCTTCAATGCTGCCCAGTTCCTGCAAGGCAATGTCCAGCAGCGATTGTCCTTCGAGTACTTTTATGTCCATTTTAGTTCTGAGTTACGAGTTACGCGTAACGCGTTACGTGTTACGTGTTACATTCAAAGCATTTTATATTTTTTCAATACAAGATAAACAAGAACCAAAAGCCCCACGGTCAAGATAGCCATACCCCAACTGACGCCTGATGGAGCTTTTGATTCCGTTTTTATGTTGTTGTTTTCTTTTTTCGTGCTGTCCGTTTTAGTTTGTAATTTTTCACTGTTGCTTATTGTAATGCCTGCATTAGTGTTTTCATTCTGTTTGTAATTTATATCCTTATTTTCGCTGCGGCGGACGGTTCGGGTTACGGTAATAGATTTTATCGGATATTGCCTGCCGGTACTGTCGGGTGGAGAAAATTCGACAATGGCGGTTGTTTCGCCGGTTGTTTCGTCCACCTTGCTGTTGTCCGCCTGTTGCGTTACAACGGCGGTTTGTTGATTGCCGGCTGCATCCGACTTCAGCACGGTGGCGGTTTCGGTATTGGCGGTCCGGCTGATGGCTGTGGCCTGTTTGGTCGTTTTGCAGCCAACCACCAATAAACAAATGACCAACAATATGAGAATTTTAGTTTTCGGCATTTTTTATTTTTGTTATGGTTCGTACTCCTTCCAGCTTGGTGTTCAGTTGCTCGATTTCCGTTTTTAGTTCGGCATTTTCAGTCCTAAGAGCTGCTATTTCCACTTTTAGTGAAGCATTCTCCATACGCAATTTGACCACTTCTGCCAGAATTTCCGTGTTTTTCTGTGATAGCAAATCAATATTCGATTGCAATTCGGCAAGAAAATCATTATGCCGTTTTCTGCTGTTGGCAAACCATCCGGCAATACCGGTCACAAGCGGTATCAGGTAAGTTCCTATGGCATTCCAGTCAATAAATCGTTCCATTAGTTTTAATTTTATTTGTTTTCCATTACTCGTCTAAGCCATCCCTTCATATATTTCCATTGTGATGCGTCTTTTTCACAGAGGTCAAAGTATTTTTTTATTCGTTCATATCGATATAAATCTAAAAATTGCTGTTCGGTCATCATTGGTCGCTGGAGCAATTGTCCTATTGAATCGTGAAGGAAATTGATGCTGTCGCTCATTTCTTTGCAGCGAAGCAGATTTTCCTCATAGTTTTTGGTTACGCAGGTCAAGCTATCTATTTGTTCCCTTAATATCGAAACAGAATCTTTACACTGTCGGCTTGCATTTTCGACCCGGGTAGGTTGGCAAGCCATATAACCAATAACAATAAAAGGGGCCAGCAACAATATGAATTTTTTCATGTCAGTACGTTTAATCTTTTCAACAATTCATTATCTATTATGCCTGTTTCCGGTAAATGGACAATTCTTTGAGCCCGCTTGACAGCCGCTTTTATTCCTTCGTTAACAGCAGCGTCCATCAGCATGTCGGCAATATCCTGATCTTCCAGAAAATCTCCGCCTATTTTTTGCCAGAAGTTTGTTTTATAAAAATCAATAATAAGCTGATTTAATTGATTATTACCGTTAAGCGATTTGGGGAAGCCCGTTTTCTTTTTTGCTGCATCAATAATTGTCCAGCCTTGCCATTTAGGCCATGCGTTCCGTGAAATTCCTTTATACGTTTCACCGCCACGATCCGCAGGGTCATTAACATAACCGCCTTCATACCGGAGCACTTTGTTGATACTGTGTAAATAATCTGCCATTTCAATACTGAGCTTTTATTTCCATTCCCGTATCGGAAATGGTTATTTTTTCTATTTTCATTCCGTCTTTCTTAAATTCTTCCCGTATTGTTTTTTTCCAATCCTCCAGATTATCATCGTTTGCCATGTCTGTAATGCCCACGCCAAGCGTCGGTGATTCCTTAAATTCTCCCTTTTGGGCAGTTAATATCATATATTGATTTTGATACAGGATATTTCCGATCCGCATTGCGGAAACAATTAATCCTTCTTCTCGAATCGGTTCAATGACCAATTTCAAGTTGTTCAATAATTGTATGCCTGTATCTTTTGTCATGCCTTCAATGTTTTATTGTATCATTTTGAATATCATCTTTATTAGTTACATCAAGTGTCGAGGACATCCAAGTAGCAATTGCCGTTTTCAAAGCTGCTCCGCCATCATTTGGCGTTGGAGTCCAGTTTGAAAAAACTGATTTCAAATCATTGATGTCGTTTTCGATAGCGTTCAATTTATCGGTTAAAGCAATTACTTTTACTAATCCCTCATTTTTGCCTCCGTTTATGGAGATACTTTCAATTTCTGTCCATCCAATAATGGCAAGGTCTCTTAAATTGCCTTCCGACAAATCGGCGACAAGCACCATACTGTTCTTTTTCGGAACAATAAGAAGATTGTTTACATTCCCGTCAACCACAGCCGATAACCTTACATTGTCAATCAGAAGTCCGATATATTCAATCGTACAGGTTTCGTCCTTAACTTCCGTAACTTTGGCGTTAAAGAAAATATCGCCTCCTATATCCGTACCGGCAATTTTTCTTAAAATATCCTTTATTTCTGCTCCGTTAGCCATCACTTAATTTTTTCCCTAATTTGATTTCACGTTTCCCGCCATCCTTACTAAATGTTGTTTTTACTTCCAGCACATAATAATTGCCTGTTTTATATTCGTAATCATTATCGACAATATGCACCTCAAATCCTGCATCACAATAAGGCAACAGCCATCCTGTAAAATTTCCTTCGTATCCGGTATAACTCTGTGTTGAATGAATACTGTTTGCTGTAAGCAATAAACTTTCAGCATCAGAAACGCCGCTTGTTTTAGTAAAATTGACAATATCCCCGCCCGATATTCCTGCCTGCTGCTGTATAGTTTTTCCGGCAGCATTTTTTCCTTTTACAATGACCAATACGGGACGTTCTTCAGCCCTCCGGTATTTTAAATCTGCCGTTTCGATATTGACCGAAAAGTCATAGTTGGCTTTGCCAAAAATATAGGCATAAGGCGGATGAACATGTAAAACATTATCTTTGATATAAATATTCGGTTTTGCTTCTTCCTGTACTTTTTTTAATACATCATATCCCGTCCAATTATTGATCACGAATTTATCATAGCTAAAATCATAATCGCAATTGAGAGTAAAGCCTCCAATATGTTTGTTAACATAGTTCAAAATGGTCGTTACACTTGCATTGTTCAACACGGTATCGGGTATCGGTTTGCGATAAAGGAAAATGTTGTCTTCACATTTCAAAGTCAAATTTTCATTATCCGTATGCGGTTCTTCCGATAAATATCCTTCAAACTCAGTAACAGGATTTCCATCATATCCCAATTCTATTTTTACGGCATCACCCCGTTTTATTTTGTCGTTTATATCAAAAGGTTGATTTAACACGGTAGCAGGCAAAGTAATTTCAGCAGTATCGCTTAACAGTTCGACGCTTTTTGTAATTTCAACTTTTTCTAATATTCCCAGTTGATAGTTACCCACCGTTATTTTCCATGACATGATAAACATTATTGTTCAATTAAAAGGGTATAACTCTCATCACTATAGGCTTTGATAATAAAAGCCTGATTTTCAATACCTCTGGTAAAAGGGAAATCATAACTTTCTATTACTATCCGCGTTATATCCATTTCGTTAAAAAGTGGACAAATCACTTCAACCGTTCCGGCATATTCGCAAAAGCTTCTAAGTTTACCGATATGTTTCAATCGAAGTTCCTCATTCTCTTCGATAATCACGCCCGTAATAGATATTTCCCAATCGTCCTCACTCCAACGTTCCTTAATTGTTCCGCGTGTTTTCGATTTATTCACGTACCTTCTCGTAATGATATTTTTCCCTGACAGAGCAATGACAGGATCTAACGGCAATTTAAAATCGCCCAAATCAATAGTGCGAAAAGTTAATGGAACAATCCAATTGGTATTTTCCACCAGCCCACTTTTCAATCGCCGTTGCAGCTCTTCATCTGCATCCTTATCCTGAGCCTCCTTAACGACCACAACCGTTTTGAGAGGAATAATGGGAGGGAAAGCAAAGCCTAAAGCATTTTGAGAAAATTTGCCGAAATTGGTTATTTCATTTATATATTCTATTGGTCCCATTAGCTTGCACTTTGAGCGGCATACAATGCCCGCATGAGTATTTCTTCCACTTGTTTTTGTAAATCCTGTGCATTTTCCTTCAATCCACCCTGAAATATGATATTCTCCACCATTTTGCCAAGATTGATATTGATGGACGTATTCCTTGTTCCACCGGAAGCAACAGCCTGTGTTGCCGTTGTAGAATTAAGAGTTTTAGTATCTTTTTCTCCTGTCGTGCCATAAGCAATGTTCGTTCCCGGAACTAATCCTTCCGATATATTTTCCCCTGTTCCATACGCAGCGGTCTTTATCCAAGCCGTTCCTTGCGATTTATATTTCTTAATGGCAGCTACCTCAGCTAATCCTTTCTGATAAGCATTACCGGCGTTTTTACCTATTTCTTTGAAATTACCAACAGCATTTTTTGCCGCATTGATTCCCAATAAATCTTTTGCCGATTCACCTGCAGTTTTCCATGCATTTTTAAAATCTCCTTTAAAGAGCAACATCAAGGCTTTACCCAATCCTCCTATTCCCTTTAGCATGCCGGTAATTCCGTCTACAACAAAATCTTTCAACAATAGCCCGAATCCTTTGACAGCTTCCCAGGTGGCGAGCACTGCTCCTCGGAACCATCCCAACTTTTGAAAAGCAAGAACCGATACCGTCGCAAAAGCCACAATGCCGGTGATCACCCATGTCAAAGGACTGGCGTGTACGGCTATATTCCACAACCATTGTGCTGTTGCTGCTATTTTAGTCAATTTTGTGACAAGAGCTATTCCGATGGCATGAGCCTGCAATGCTATGGTAAAAGCACTCATTGCAGCAACGGAAGCCCAAATAAACGGATTGCCATCTTTCAATGCCCCAAAAAAGTTGGCAAAGCCTTTTACAAGCCATGAAACAGGCGTTGCCAATAAATCAAGCAATTTGGTAAGTCCATCTACGGATGTAGATAAAATAGGCCCTATTATTTGATACAAATCAAGTAATCTATTTTTAAAACTATCAACTAACGTGCTGATTCTACCACCCAATGTTTTTCCCATGCGTTCGGTCATTCCGTAAAATATACCTCCTGCACTCGTAGCATGTTTGAAGGCTTCTTCTACCATTTGAGACGAAATTTGTCCTTTTTCCATTTCCTTACGCAATGTTCCTATTGATTTTCCGGTCATCTTTGAAATTTCATTCAAAGGATTAAAGCCTGCATTAATCATTTGTAATAAATCCTGACCATTTAACTTTCCGGCAGACGACATTTGTGAAAACGCCAGCGTTAATTGATTCATTTTCTCCTTATCCCCACCGGCAATATCCCCAAGCATTTTTAAATTCGGCATAATTTTTTCTTCCGCTATACCGAAACCCAGCATCATTTTAGCGGCATCGCGTAATCCCATCCTTTCATAAGGAGTTTTATCGGCATATTTATTGATTTCTCCCAGCATTTTCTTGGCTTTATCGGCGCTTTGTAAAAGAACTTCAAAGGATACCGATGCTTTTTCGTTTTCCATGCCGAGCTTAGCAACAGCGCCTACGCCTGTGGTTAACAATACAAGAGGATTGGTAAGAAAGGCAGCACCGGGAATACTGGAAAAGGCTTTTTTCAATTTACTGCCAATACCGTTGATTCTTTGTTCCACCGTACCAAATGAATTTGACATACGTTCCACTTCGCCACGGGCGTTGCGAAACTCTTTTGTTATCTTGTCTACTACGGAACTTGCTTGATTGCGAAACACAAGCATAAATTCAACTGCCTTCATTGTTTAATTTTTTAGCTTCATGATTACGATAAAGCCATATATCGAGTATGGAATCTATCCATGTATCATCTTCCAGCTTTTCGGGGCGTATCTCTTTCAGATAATATCTGATCATCGAATTGCCTGCACGAATTGTCAGACTTTTTATAAACTTGTCAAATTCTACTTTTTCTTCTGCGTCCTGTTGCCAAAAGACACCGCCCCTTAAGCTTTTTTTATGCTCAACAAATGTTTTTCCCGCAAGTTATGCATGACGCTTAATGCAGGTATATGGTAATCCAGCTTTTTGGCATCGCGAAGTTCCTCATCGCCATCTATCCACATCAAATCCATTAAATTCTCTTGTGTTTTAAAGGGAATGTCGTCCGGATTGTTACGCTCTGCCAATGTTTGTATTTCAATAGTCAAAGGCTTGAAACGAGCCGATTTATCCAACACTTTCACACGCCACGCATTTTCTTCCCGTTCCACTTCCGGCTCGGGATAATCTACAAATTCATTGATCGCTTCTGCAATATCTTCAATGTATGGCGATTCGAGCAATTCTTTATCGCCGGCAACAAAACAATTGATGGCTAATGATTTTTTGAATTCGGTTTGTGATTTTTCAATAGCCTTCAAGGCAAATCTCCAGATTTTCATATCCGGTTTACGGAAATAAGCTGTTAAACCATCACAGCCAATTTCTTTCAATTCTCCGTATTTCTCTTTTAATTCGTTGAGATTGATATTATCCTTATTCATATCGTTTATATTAATTAAAAAGCCGGCCATTGCCGACCGGCCTTATTAAAAAATGAATATTATTTAAATCTTACAGGCTTTGTGCCTTTTTTCTGAGGAAAATAAAGGGTAATTTGATTTCCGCAAATTTATCTCCCTGCTTCATTTCCTTTCCCTCTTCGGTAAATTGTATCCCTTGCAAAACATCCGTTATCAGTACATCTCCTTTTGAAGGGTTTCCATAAGCTACAACGGCATCGAGCTGAAGTGAAAGCACAGAATTGTCCGTGCTATTTGCAACCAGTGTTTCATATTCGCTTTGCAGAAGGGTAAGTTCGCCATCATACGATTTATTGCCTTTCTGAATTTTTAAGGGCTCTGCTCCTTTGCCATATACCGGTTCCTTTTCCTGTTTGGACGTGTATCTGATGCCACGAAAACCGGTTATATCTTTTCCGCCCAATACGAAGGTCAGGTCGGCAAATTCATATTCTCTACTGTCAAACATAGTGGTTATTTTTAAGTGGTTGCAGTTTGAAATCCAAGATATACATCAATATATTTCGGATACCCAAAAGGTTTAATCCGAACTTTTACTTTTAATTGTCCTGTTTGAACAACATTTTGTGTATGATCGATATAACACTGAACTCCCACATCGTTGGGGTCGGTCGGATCATTTCCCAGTTCTCCATTGGCGGTCATGGTATTGACAATAGCTGTCTCTACAACATTTTGCATATTTTTTACGATGGCTGCCGGTATGGTTCCGGTATCGGTTACGGGAATTTCATCATTGAGCTCATTCATGAGTGTTTGATAGGCTATACGATAAGCCTTGTCAATGGTTCTGCGGCGTGGAATCAAGGCATAATCCTCAGTGGGATCGGTTGCCAGCTTATCGTCCGTAAAATAATAGCCTGCTTTGCCAACAAATGTGCGGAAAGTGATAAAGCCTGCATCGTGAATCACTTCAGGATTTGCAAATTCCGGCTGATCAATGCCGATATAGAGAGTATCAACACCGATAGCGCCTGATTTTACTCTGGCTATGCTTCGCTGTACAGGTATAACAGAAATTCTTCCGGCAAGCAAACCCACAGCTGCGTCTGTGCTTCCTTTGATACTATCACCAATTAATACGCATACACGATTGTCTGTTTTTTCTCCTAAATCTGCAAGATCGGAAGGCGTACCGCTATAATGACGTCCCGGAATAACGACCATACAGGGAGCAAATTTTTCATCCGTTGCCCATTCTGCCAATTCCTGTGCTTTTGTAATAGCAGCATAAACATCACTATCCAGACCGTCTGTAACGGTAGGCGTATAACCAGAGGCATCTTTTTTGGAAAGCATGAGGATATTAATTTCTCCGTTGGCAGCATTGAGAATTTTTTTGCCATGAACTCCTGTAATATCTACCATATCGGTGAGCTTAACCGTATCGGCAACGCCATAAATCCAGAGTTTTGAACCAGTTGGCGCTTCGGTATAAAATTCTTTTACTGCTTTATAAATAGTCGGGTTATTAGCCTCCGTGATTCCAAGTTCGGTAAGATTATCCAGTGAAGTCAACAGGTAAGGAGTGGCAAGTAAAAAGGTTGTACCAACAACTACCCCTGTAGCTATAAGAGCTGCAACACCATCATCAGAAGGAGTTACTGACCCCAATAGCCCATTTTCAAAATATATTTTTACGCGTGGTAACATGATTCAAATTATTTGCTTTTTTTAAATAAAGTTACTGGTTCTCCTTCTGATCTTTCTCTGGCTTTTTCATCGGAAGTGTACCATAATCCTCTTTTTGTGCGCCAAAGTTTATCCACCTGTAACTGCTGCATAATTTCATCAGCTTGTTGTTGCAAGGGATCGATTATTTTTTTCTTTGACATGTTATTCAAATTAAATTTGTTTGAAAGAAAGTCCGTCCTTTACAACGGACTTTCGACTAAACAACACAACACTTTGTTTGAAACACTATGCAGGTACTTGCATAAGTCCAAGAACACCTTTGCCATCTCCTCTTCTGGAACGTCCGCCGGCTCTTTGGAGGAAGCTGTAAATGTCGCCGTAAAATTGCGGATTGCCTTGATCGTTAAACATCTTGGTTGCTCCAACGGAACGAGCTACGGCTGTTTTTTGCCAGAACAAAGCATAAGCACAAGAAGTAGTAACGGCTGCTGCAAAACCAGCTTCAATATCCATAAAATCTTCAGGAGTATAAGTGAGATCTTGCCCATTAGTCCACTGGAAATAAGAAGTATTGGCTACTGGTGTCAAAGTAGCATTGGTAGCATTTAAAGCCGTAGAACGTTCAATAATAGTAAATCCTTCCAGTTTTCTTAATTCTCCATTGACAGGATCATAAATAGCAGCATAATCTCTGTTTGCAGTGGCTTTCAAATCGGCACACAGTTGAGAGAACATTTCTGTATCTATTGTCACAAAGCGGTCGGCTTTAGGGATATTCCAATTATTAAATACTTTCTTTGCCGTCTGGAAGTCAGCAAGTGTTACGGCTTTGCGTGTACCTGTTCCAATATGAGCTGTAGTAGAACTGCCCGTTGTTTTGATAAAGTATTTAGGACGCCAGTTATACAGCATTGCTTCAGCTACAAATTGTTGCAAATAAGCCATATCTTCTGCCATACAACTATCCATTTTGTCATAGCTGAGTTCAGCTTTGTCAATATCAGGTATAAAACGCGGGTCGGTAGTAAACTCATCGAGCGCATAAGTTATATCCACATCTTTGCGACGGGTAATGGTTGCCGGCAATTCCTTCCTATTGCGTTGTACACCACTTGGTGCACCGGCTTGTGGAATATGTACCACAGAACCACCAATGACATATTGGGATTCATCAATGGAATTCAATAGAAATTCGTTATTCTTAAAAAGATTACCAACAATGTAATCTGTCCAAATTTCAGGAATTACACCTGCCATCAGTGAACCGGAAGGTATTCCCTTTCCTATCATGGACAAAGCCAGAGCACAAATTCCTGCTGTCGTTCCGAATGTCATTCCCACAATGAGCGAGAACACTACAACAACCAATAAGCTGTTTATAAATTTTCTAAACATAAGATTTATTTTTGATGATTAATAAAAAATACATTCAATTAGTCCAATTGTATGGCGGCTGCCATAGCTACGAACTTTTCCCCGTCATAAATGAAGGAAGCAGCTTTTGTTTTTGAAGCAACGCCGGCAATGGCGCTTCCCTGTAAACCTGTACCAAGCGTAATGGTGCGGGCGGTGCCATCACTTTTTGCCTTTATTGTCAACAAAGCACCTACCGGAATATCATCTCCGATCACAAGATTTAATGTGGCATCGGCTGCCAGCGTTCCCAGATCAACAATCGTGATTACTCTTTCAATCGGAATAGAAATAGACGCAGCAGCTGGAACATCCAATTTTTCGGTAGTAGGGAATACTACATTCATTTTTTTATCAGCATCCTTGCTGATGTTGGGAGCTACAAAATTGTAACTCGCATTGGTTTGCATATTAATATAGGACATAATACTATTTTTTTACAGATTACCCCTGGTAATCACGGTTGAACTTAGCTTTGAATAATTCTTTGAAATGTTCGGGACGACTTTCCTTGAGGTTTTCAAGTTTCCCATTTTTAAAATAATCATCCCACGTCCAGTTTTTTTCTGCTTCGGGTATCCCGTCAGAGGACCCGAGTTGACCAACAATCCGTCCTATTGAAGGAAGAGAATTAATGATTTTCTCCGTGCGATCGTAATTCTCTGTTGCCATATCTTCGTATTCCTTTCGCATGTCAACAGAAATTTTCTTTTCGGCAATAGCTTTGTCAATAAGATTTTTGATACGCAGCTTATTGGCATCCTCCAGTTGCTGTTTTAAATTCTGATTTTCAGCTTTTAATCCGTTCAGTTCGTTTTCAAAATTAGCGATTTTGGACACCAGATTTTGAAGAGCAGTTTTTACGGAAGCTTCATCAGAATTTACATCCATGTTCAATATGGAAGCGATTTCTTTTTGATTCATATTGTTCTGCATTTGAAAATTAATTATTTGATTTTGATAAAAGTTAAACACGTCATTTGGGTCAATTAAATTGTCGGGAGGGCTATTTAGATTATAGTTACCATCAATTATCTCATTAGCCAATTTATTGTCAATAGCCTGTTGAGCAGTAAGCCAATGATCTTCTCCGTCAAACCAATTATTGCGTACCCATTTTTTCTCTTTTCCGCATCGGTTAGCAATCATATCAATTACTTCGGTTTCAAAAGTATCCATTACATCAGCATATTGCCTGATTTGCTGTGATTTTCCCCGAACAAAACCACTAACATTATGTACCAATACTTTGGCATATTTCGACATGAGGACAATATGTTTTGGATTGGTCATCATATCATAAGCTGCCGAGGCTGCGATACCATCCACCACCCAGGTTACATTTATATCGCTACGGTTGAGATAATTCCATAAAGCCTGACATTGCAATACATCTCCACCATTGCTGTTGACAAAAAATTTAAAGTTGCGAATTCCAGTTTTACGACAATTCTCTATCTCTGGAATAAGCTGATCCATATCAATATCCATCAATTTGCCAATAATACCATACAAATAAATTTCGCAAGTGTCTCCGGATTGATTTATAATTTTATGACCAGCTTTTGACATACTGTCTGTTATTTTCATTTTTTGTCAGTTTCATTTCTCCTACAAAAAAACATTTAAAAATATCATTCTCAAAAAAATAGTGTCATTTTGGCACATATTTTTTAAAACTGACATTATTTCATTTTATTTTGTTTAAAAATTATCGTCATGGGAACTACAAAAAAACAGCGGGAACAATCAAAAAATTATGCTAAGTTGCTATTTGTAAAGGAGAACTACACACAAAAGGAAATTTCCGAGCGGGTTGGTGTTTCAGAAGTGACGTTGAGCAAATGGGTCAATGAAGGCAAATGGGAAGAATTGAAGTCTACTATTTCCGTAACCCGAGAAGAACGTTTACGTTCTACTATTAACCAATTGACCGATTTAGATAATCTTATAGCCAGCAGGGAAGAAAAATATCGGTTTCCTACGAAAGAGGAGAGCAATATTCGACGCAGGCTGGTTGCCGATCTGGCAGCTCTTGAAACAGAAGTAGGACTTACCGATGTGATTAATGTTTCCCGTAAGATACTCGATTGGATTCGACCCATTGATGCTGAAAAAGGGAAAGAACTTTGCAATCTGTTTGATGCCTATATTAAAGATCAGATAAAATGAAGCCGGGAGAACGCCATAGTTTGGATTTGTGGCAGCAATACAAGAAAAATTATCTGTCGGACAGCGGACTCGACTGTTATCGTTCAGAAGCGGAGTTGCAAAAACACCGAGAATGGCTCGAAGCACATCCCATAGAATGGTGTAAGTATTTTTTTCCAAAATATGCCACAGCCGATTTCGCTCCCTTTCAGATTAAATTTATCAATCGAATCATTAATAACCCAGAATGGTATGAGGTAGTGAGCTGGGCTCGTGAATTAGGAAAAGATACCATTACCATGTTTACAATTCTTTATTTAGTACTTACCGGAAAAAAACATTTTGTCGTATTTGTTTCTTCCAGCTTCGATAACGCTTGTGATTTATTGATGCCTTATATGTTGAATTTTGAATATAACGAACGATTGAAGGCTTACTATGGCACACAAAAGAATTTTGGCAATTGGGAAGAAGGAGATTTTTCCATTCGCGATGGAGCTAAATTTATAGCCATTGGAGCAGGGCAAAGTCCACGTGGTAAGAAAAACGAAGCCATACGACCGGACACAATTATTATTTCCGATTTTGATACAGACGAAAGCGTTCGGAATCCGGATCAGGTAAAGAAAAATTTTCAATGGATTGAAGAGGCACTTATTCCTACACGTTCCACCAGCAAACCATTGCTCATGATCGTGCTGGGAAATATTATTGCCAGAACCTGTTGTGTTACACTGGCCGGCAAAAAAGCCGATCACTGGGATATTGTGAACATTCGCGATAAAAATGGTCGTTCTACATGGCCACAAAAGAACAGCGAGGAAATGATTGATCGGGTATTGGCTACAATAAGTACCAAAGCAGCCCAACAAGAATATTTCAATAATCCACTCTCGGAAGGTGAAACATTTAAGGAAATTCATTGGGGAAAATGTCCCGATATTCGCACCATGAAATTTCTTGTCGCTTATGCTGACCCTGCCACTTCAAATAAGGACAGACCAAAAGTAGGAGGATCATTTAAAGCCATTTTTCTTATGGGATATAAGGAAGGCAAATATTATGTTTATACCGGTTTCCTTGATCAGGTTACAAACGAGCAATTTGTGGATTGGTTTTATGCAATCCGCGATTATGTGAACAATCGTTGTCAGGTATATTATTATATAGAAAACAATACCCTGCAAGACCCTTTCTATCAACAAGTTTTTATTCCGTTGTTTACAAAAAAAGGAGCAGAAAAAGGAATAATTGGTATTGTGCCTGATAAAAGGGGAAAACCGGATAAGTTTGTACGTATCGAAGGGAATCTGGAGCCTATCAATCGTAATGGACAATTGGTATTCAATGAAGAACAGAAAAACAATCCCAACATGCAGCGGCTCGAAGAGCAATTTCTTCTGATCAATCCACAAATGAAATCGCCAGCCGACGGACCTGATGCCATAGAAGGTGGAAAATTTATACTCGATCAGAAACGTTCGAAATTATCATCCGATGCCATTGTTCTTCATAAAAGACCTGCAAATAAAAGAAGAGTTTAATATTTAAAAATACAATTATGATTCTTACTATTTTAAAGCGATTCAACCGTTATATGGCCGTAAAAAATGCCAAAAAACATGCCGACCGCATGGCCAGTGAAACAAATACTTCAATGTATGTGATCCAAATCTTTAAGAAAATAAGGGTATATGATCGACGGCGAATTAACAATCTTATTCAAGCAGGCATTTTAAGTACAAAATTAAGGAATGCCTTAGAGCTTGAAAAGGTTTGTATTTATATTGCTCGGCCGCCAAAAAATAATCATGCAAAAATCTTAAACGTAAAATTGACTAATCATGTATCTAACCGAAATTGATCTTAAAAAAGGAATATATGCAGAGACACTTGCCGTATTGACCAGAGACGATCCCAATACCGTCAACCAAGCCATTGGTGAAGCCGTGGAAGAAGTGCGTGGATATTTATGTGCACGTTATGATATAGATAGCGAATTCCGCAAATCGGGGGAAGAAAGAAATGTAAGAGTAGTCAATCTGGTACGTGAAATAGCCGTTTACAATTGCTATAAAATCAGCAATATGGCTAATATGCCCGACACACGTCAACAAATTTATAAGGATACCATTCAATCTTTGATCAGAATTCAGGAAGAAAAAGAATCTATTCCCGGTCTGGGAAGATTGTCCTCCACTTCAGGAGGAAGTAATTATATAGCTTTTGGAGGTAATAAACCACGTAATAACAAATGGTAAAATGGGAGTAAGTAGAAAAGCAGGCGATAAAAGCACACAGGTAATCATTAACAATATCACTGTTCGTGCACCTCAAAGAAGTACACAGGATATTAACAATTGGAGAACCGCCATCCGACAGTTTGAAAATAAAGTGAATCCAAGTCGGTTAAGACTTTATGATCTTTATGAAGATATTTGTTTGGATGGACAGATTGAAGCTACATGGGGAAAACGGCTCGATTGGGTATTGAACAGGGAATTGAGATTTAATGACAGAGAAGGAAAAAACATGGAAGAATTGACAAAATTGCTCAATTCTCCCGATATGCGAGGTATTGTAAAAGAACTTTTAAATTCTATTGCATGGGGTTATACACTTATTCAGGTAAATGATGTCTATTATGACGAACAGGAAGAAACATGGAAAATAGATTATGATTTAATTCCAAGAAAACATGTCCATCCGGAGAAAAATTTCCGTTGTATTTCCAGAGATCAGAACATTGCCACTCGCGATTTTCTTTATATGGAAGAACCACTGGTTCGGTATATGATCTGGGCGGGCGACGAAAATGATATGGGATTGCTTGCTAAAGCTTGCCAGTATGTGATTTATAAACGAGGCGATTTTGGCGATTGGAGTCAGTTTGCCGAAATGTTTGGAATGCCCTTCAGAGAAGCCACCTATGAAGATTATGATGAGGAGACCCGCAAAAAGCTCGAAATAGCTATGGAACAATGGGGAGGAGCCAATTATATCATCCGTCCAAAAGGAGCAGAACTGAAAATTCATGATACCGGAAGCCAAAGTGGTAGCAATACCTTGTATAAAGACCTTAAAGATGCCTGTAATGCCGAAATATCCAAGATATTTCTTGGAAACACCCTGACTACCGAACAGGGAGACAAGGGAGCTCGCAGTCTTGGTGATATCCACATGGAAAGCGAATTGCAAAAACACGAAAACGATAAAAAATATATTCTCGATATTCTCAATACACGGTTTAGAGCCATACTCAAAACTTTTGGTCTGAACGTGGAAGGCGGGCTGATTATTTTTGAAGAAGATGAAGCAAACTGGAATAATCTGAAAACTAAATGGGAAGTTTATAGCGGAGCCGCATCAATGGTGCCCATTGATGACGATACAATTTATCAGGAATTTGGCATTCCTAAACCGACAAACTATGACCAGTTGAAAGAGGAAATGCGTCAGAATAAAATGCTTGAAACTTCATTTAAACAACTTTTCAATGAAGAAAAAACGCCACCGAAAAACTTATTCAATACGATTCGGAATTTTTTCGTTTAACCCCGACACTGAATGTCGGGGAACTTCAACGTATTTATGCGGGCGATAATTACATTAAGTTCCTTGAAGGCATTGCTACTTTTCCTGTTCTCGACCTGACCAAACAGGAAATTTACGAACAGGTAATAAAAGAGCTGGAGGAGAAACCAATTATCAGCCAGACATTGCGAGACAATTGGCGCGACAATTTTAACAAAGCGGTAACGCAAGTAATGGGCAATCCCACTTACGATAGTGAATGGTTTGAACAAACCATCCGTTTCAGAGCAAACGCTGAACGTTTCAGCAATTATAAAGCATGGCGGGCAACACAATTGCTCAATCACCTGGATAAGAAGGATACAGATTACAATGGAAAGGTTAAAAATCTGATCAATACATTTAATCGTTTTCAGGTAACGGAATATAATACCTTTGTAGCCCGTGCCAGAACTGCCCGACAATGGTCGCATTTTAAGGATACCCGGAAACTTTATCCAAATATCCAATGGCTTCCTTCCCGCTCGGCTCATCCCAGAGATGAGCATAAGGCGTTTTATTATCGTATCTGGTCGATGGACGATCCGTTCTGGCAACAAAATCAACCCGGAAATCTCTGGAATTGCAAATGTGACTGGCGACAAACCGATACACCCATAACGGATAATTCTGAAATAGAAGAAGTAAAATCAGTTCCGGGATTGGATAAAAATCCGGCAACATCCGGACAATTGATTACCGATACCCATCCTTATATAGCCAAAGCGGGAGAGAAAATAGAAAAAGTTGTTCAGAGAGAAATCCGTTCCTATAATAGGGAAAAAGCTTTTTCCACCTTAGCCGGAAAAACAGTGAAGCAAAGCATTGAAGAAAACGGGAAAGAAAAAAGCATAAAAATTCAAATTACCAAAAAAGGGATAAAACATTTTACCGGCGATTATTACCCTGATCCGGTTTTAAAATATGCCATGCTTCCGCATCTGGATCAATTGATTTCTGAAGCCAAATATGTAACCTCTGCTGACAATTACACGGTGGAGGATAAAATCACCAAAAAATTCCATTATTTTGAAAATGAAATGTTTGGAAGAAAAATTTACATTAATATTTCGGAGGATGTGAAGGGAATTTATCGTTTATATGCTTTGAAGGACAGATTAAAAAAATAAGAATAACCCGGAGGCTTGCATAGGCTTGATAACGCCACTGTGTGTCTCCAGATTATTCTCAAGTACAAATATATAACATATTTTTTAAATTGGTACTCTAATTAAGATTATTTATCAAATATGACTGCTGAAGAGTTTGAAAAATATATCGTTGATTTGCAAAAACGCTTTGGAACATTTTTCGACGAATATGCTCCTACCATTGCTGCCAAAACGGCTGTAGATTATTTCAAGCAATCGTTTCAGACCGAAAGCTGGGAACGGGTGCCATGGAAAGAGGTAAAACGCCGTATGCCTGCGTGGGAAAGAAACGGTAAAACCATAGCCAATCCTTATAAAGGAGCGGCTCTTACCCGTAAGATTTTAACAGGCGAAACAGGCGATCTGGGCAGGTCGATTGAGATTGATAAAAGCCGCACTGGAAACGGTAAAGCAGTGGTGTGGACAGCTCCTCATGCTTTTGCTAAAAGCGACAAGATTTATGCCGCCGTACATAATGAAGGACTGCATGCCGGTCGTGGAAAAGGTTTTCAAATGCCCAAACGACAGTTTATGGGCGAAAGTGAAAAACTGAACCAGCTGATCGTGGACGAGCTGGAACGAAAATTATCGGAAATTGCCAATAAATAATTATAGCCATGATAAAAGAAATTTATACTTCCATTCAGACAGCACTGGAAAACATAAAAAATGCAGAAGGGAATCCGTTGTTCAAACATTTTGATCTGTGGAATCAGAATGTGCAATTCATTGAACAGGATAGTCCTTTTGAAACGCCTGCCTGCTTTGTAGAGTTTCAACCCATTGGATGGGAAACTATAGGAAACCGCGTACAGGAGACAACGCTCTCCATTCGCTTGCATGTGGTGACGCCCTGGTATGGACAAAGTTCTAAAATTTCTCCTGTACAGAGCGAAATGTTGGATTATTTGAATATCCCTGATTTTGTACTGAATGCCTTGCAGGGAATGATCATTGAAAAAGTGGGCGTCCTGACCCGAACTGCTTCAGAAATCAATCATAACCACGAACGATATGTGGATAGTGTAGAAATTTATCAATTGCGGGCACGTAACCTGGGAGCTGAAACAAAATATCATTTGATACGCCGACCGTCGTTTTATATCAAAACAGGCTTATTAAGATTGAAAACCTTCGACTTTACTTTTGACGATACTTTTGAAGAGAAAATTTAGGAAATAAAAAAGCCCGGTTTCAATCGCCGGGCTTTCTGTTTATTCAATGTGAAAGGTTTTGTAATAATCCATTGTGATATTACCGTGTTCAATCACTATTTTATAGGTTTGTGGCGTGATAGCAAAAAGTGATATGTAATCGCCCATAAATTGATAATGCGCCAATTCTCCCGGCTTGTAACCTCCCAGTGTTATATCCTGATTCCAGTAATGGCAAAAGAACCGAAAAACAATATCAGCACTTCCAATCATTTCTACCTTTTCAACTACTTTGACAGGCGAATAGCTTTCCAGATAGGGAATTTTGCTATTATCAGTTTTCAATGTAAAAATTGCTTTCAAGTATTCTTTACCGGTGGAAATTCTCGGTACAAAATTGAAAATAACCGTATTTTCACGCACAATACAATCGTTTTTCGGGGCAGGGGTCAGATGCATGTAATCGTCCTGTACAAAGAGTTGAAAACGCATGCTTACAAACTCAAATTCCAGCCCAACAAAACAGGTAAACTCTCCAGGTGGCAGTGTGGGATTAACATTGTCCAGAAAACGAATCAATCCCTGATAAGGGTCTTTCTGTCCAAAACAGCAAAAGGACAAAAGAAAAAAAACTGTTAATAATTTGCTTTTCATGATACAAAACAATTAAATTAATCATCATTAAAATTAATATCCCAATGTTTTACATTCAATGAATTGGAAGATGGATCATAAATATACATAACTGAACCTGTTGCTTCTTTTCTAATACCAAAATCATTTTTAGCACTTAATTTAAAAGGAACATAAATCCATCCGGAATCTGCTTCTACAACATTAGCAAAACCATTATAAACAGAAGGATTCAATTTATAAGAAATGGTACCCGGATTTCGTATTTCTTTTTGTATTGCTTCCCGCATGGCTTGCTCTATTTCTTCAGCATTGTAAAATGATCGTTTTTCAATAGCTTTTTTTAAAAGACTGTCCTTTTGTTCATAAGTCATTGTTGCCCATTCTTTTGAATAATCTCTATATTGAGCTGTTGGCATCATGCCTGAAATACATTTTACAGCTATAAAAATAACAATGAGAATAATCAAAATCGAAAAGGAAGTTGTACATCCTTTTGGCACTTCGGTAGTTGGTTTTTTCTCCATAATATTAATAATTTATTATAAGTCACAAAGATATAAATTTTTGTAAATTTTTTCAATTTTCCTTTTTTTCTTGTTCTAAATTTTTGGAAATTTTGAGCAATCTGAAAAAAGTACGGCGGCTTATACCCATTTGTTTGCTAATGATATTGCGGTAAATTTGTTCTTTGCACTTGTCTTGCCTTCCGGGTTCAAAATATTTTTCCATTAGTTGCTTTACCATTTCCGCTTTTTTACGTGTGCTTTCCATCATGATATTTAGATTCAATAATTTCTGTATTCAATATCCAGCAATTCATCATCCGTTGGCAGTCGTTCATGCACAAGCCGGTAAATTTCCTCCCAGTCCGGAAGTTTGTACAAACTGCGATCGTCAATATAGAGTGAAGCCCCCACCTTGCGCGGATCGCTGCCGTTGTATTTCTGCACCATATAACGCAAATTGCTGTTGATAGCATCAAATCGGATACCCCGTTCTGCACACCAGGCAACAGCTCTCGCCAAGTCAATTCCCGTCCGGCATGTCCAGAGAATCAGGCAATAACCCTCTTTTTTCAGCTGTCGCAGCGTCTCCACCGCTCCCGGATAGGCTTCTCCGATTTCTGGATAGGCATCCCGCACAATCGTTCCGTCAAAATCTACCGCTATTATCATTATTAATCGCAAATATAATCCGTTATTTTACCTGTTACCATTTTCCCCTCTAATAATTCAGCGTGTGTAGGAGTGATTATTACAGTTACATGTGGGTGAAAATTTTCACATAGATATTGTATTATTGGTCGTGCTAATTCTTCAAAATATTTTTCCTTTTGTGTGATTTCATTCAAAACCACATTTTTTTCTCTCTTTTCCATAAATTTTTTATTTGGTTTTTACAAAGCCCGCCCAGGGCTATTATAATTTTATACTTATTTTTCCTGATTTTCTGTATTAAAACTTTTCAGATACTCATTGATTTGCTCCGGACGCTTGTTGTCAATCAGTACCTTGTAATTTTCACCTTCTTTTTTCACAATACCGCCACGTTCGCTCTGAGTGAGGTAAAATACACGGTAAATAACATCCCCCGTTTTATACAGCAATCCGTAACTCAGTATGTCGCCATTTATGCTCCTTACATTGTTTTTCCCCAGAAACTTCCAACTTTCAGGAACATATATCTCTTTAAAAAACTCTTCGTAGCTCATAACTCATAACTCTTCACTCTATCTCCTTCATTTGCTCCCAAAGCTCTGTCGCCATTCTGTCGCCGATTTTGAGCAGATCGTTTGCCCTCAACACGCCTTTGCATATTCCCGATCGGGTTCGGTCGGTAATTTTTGCAATAGTCGTATAGCTAAATTCTTTCTTGTCGTGCAGCAGTTTCCAGTAGAGCTGCCGCACGAGCGAAATTCGTTGCGTCTGACTATATCCGAGTATTTCATGAGCCGAAACACCCGTTATTTTTTCAACGTCAGTAATCATTGCCTTCATTGTTTAACGGTTTAATGGTTTTATCGCCGGCAGAACAAAGCCTTCTAATACTGTCCATTAAAGAATCGTTCTCAGCCTTACGCCGATTAATTTCGTCCTCCAAATCTTCAATTTCGCTAAGCTGTTTTAAATTCAACACGCCAAGCACAATAGCTATTACAGCCAATAAAATAATCATAAATGTTTCCATAGTAGTAAAATTTAATTTTTTAAAATTGATTCGTCTTCCTTTTTCAACTCAATGAAAAATGTTTCGTCCTGATCCACATAAATACCCACTCTGGGGAACAGCGGAGCAACGTCCGGATTGTCCCGGTCGGCAAGCAGCTTGTCCTTTGCCGGTTCTTCCGTTACACGCACGTAACTCGGCAGAAATTCTTTAAGCATGTTCAGCACCGCTCCCCATGTAAACCCGCGCAATGTTTTCAGCTTCGGTGTGCCAATACGGAACCCGATCACGCCGTGTGAGGTCTCCAAGCTTTTCCGTTTAGCAAACAAAGTGTTTTTGTTTTCTTCCGCAAAAGCCTGCACAATGTCGAAAGCTTTCTCCTTTTTTTCGGCCAGCGCCGACAGGCGGTTGGCGTAACGTTCCCTGATTTCCGTAAACTTTAAATCCATTGCAGCGTTTATTTTCGCCATTTCGGCATCAGCAGCCGCATATTCTGCCATTGCCGTTTCCATTTCGTCTTGTGTGATTTCACTTAAAACCACCTTTTTTTCTCTCTTTGCCATAAAATTATTTTTTTTATTATTAACAATTAAAACTCTTTACTCTTTACTCTTTACTCTTTACTCGTTACTCGTTAGACGTTTCATGAAACGTTTCTACAAAAATTTCATCACCCATCACCCATCACCAATCATTCATCACCCATCAATTCGACCATTTCCTGTAATCCGTTTCCTCAACCGTCAATTCCTCCACGCTTTTCAGATCTTTCTCCTTTTTTAGAAAAGCGTAGTAAAGCGACCGCAGCCGTTCTAACGGAATAGCATTAAACCCTTTTCCTTCGGCCACTTCTCCCGCAGCCCGGCAGGCAATTGCTTTCACTTCGTCAATCGTTGTATTGTAGTTCCCCAGTGCCTTACGCCAGCCAAAAATGGCTGCAATCAACCTCTTTCGCCATTTGTCCAGTTCGTTTTCTTCCGGATGAATCATCCTGTCCAGCTTTTCACACAGATCAATCAGCTCTTTCAGCTCCAGATCTCTGCTGCTCGTTACGCCGTACGTTGCCAGCATAGCCAGCTTGGTATCGTTATCGATACCTGCTTCACGTATCATCACGTGGAATTTCTTAATCCACACGTTGCGTTGTTTTTCAATCAGTGTTTTCATGTTTGCTTGATTTTTTTGTTGTTAAATTTCATTTAATCCCCAGTGTTCTTCTGCCAGTTCGTCATTTATATTCAAATAATTGCCACCTCCGTATCTTCCTGTCGGGAATGCCCTGAAACCCTGTACGCGAAAAGCCACATTTGAATCTCTCCATATTCGCTTTGCCACCTGTCCGTCGGGCTGTTTTCCGTCCACGTGGCTCACGTAAATAAACAGCTTGTTCGGAAATTCCTCTTTCAACTCTTTGTATTGTGCGAACGTCATACAGGCAAACTGAACGCTGTCTATTACTACGAAATCGGGACTTTTCCGTTTCCTGAGCCAAATCTTTATGTCCGGTATCTCCATTTTGTCCAGCAATACCATGCGGGTTCCAACTTCTTCCATGTTTACCCGCTCCATTGCCATTTGTATCGACAGGCTCAATCCTTCCTCAATGCTGTCGTAAGCTCCACGTACAAATCGGGTCAGGTATTTGCTCAACATCATTGCAAAACTTGTCTTTCCGTGTTTTGGAGGCCCGTAAATAAACCACGATCCTGTTAGTTCCGGACTCCCGACGGCTTCCAACCATTCGTCCTCAAAATTCAGCGTTCTGAATTTGGCATTGTAAACATTGGTTACCGAAATGGCACGTTTCATAAAACTTCCTGTTTTGCCAATTCCTTATAAATTCGGCGCAAACTCGGTAGTCCGTCTTCACCGAGCGTGCCGGTGTAAATTTTATTGATGTTGGCCTCGTTCCCCGAATTAGCCTTTATAATCATCAGGGCGGTTGCCTGCAATACTTTTTTCCCGTTGTCTCCTTCCGGTATGGCTTTGCTGTAGCGCTTGCCAAAACGGGAAAACAATTCGGTATAGCCAACCTTCCGGTTGTTGATCGCTCTGGTCATTTTTTCCTGAAGCCCATCGGCTCCCATCATGTAATATCCGCAACATTTTTCCGTCGCATTATAAAGGGCTTTTATTTCGAGAAAGGCATCGTATTGCAGATCGCCTGCTTCGTCCAAAATAATCAATGGGGTGGACAAGGTTTTGAGGTAAAACACCAAATCCTCATATATCTCGGCATATTTGCCTGTTGTGCCCACCCCAAACTCTTTGGCTATCTGTTTTATCAGCTTCTGTTTTGTTTTTACTTGGCTACAATCAATATAAATGGCGTTTTTGTGCGTTTTAACGTATTGCCTGGCAGTATAGGTTTTGCCAATGTCGCTCAAGTCGCAAATCATGGCCGAATCGCTGCCTTTCTGACACATTTCGAGTTGGGCGGAGATATACTGATAAACGGGTGTTTCTGCTGTTCGCCAGGGCGTTTCTTCCCTTAAACTTACGCCCAGTTTGCGGGCAATGGTTATCCAGCTTGCCTCTCCCAATACTCTCTCTATTTCTCCGTTTTTTACGCGGTTATACTGCGAACTGCTGATACCCAGCGAAGTGGAAAATTTGGCATCCGACCCGGAAAAGTTCTTCCGCGCTTCTGCCATCGCTTCTGCGATACGTTGTTTAAATTCTTTCGTCATCATGTTTTTGGTGTTTTTATGATTAAACTTAAAGTGATTCCAATGCTCTGGCTGCCCAGTTTATATTTTCAATATCCGTAAATTCGTCTTCCTCATAGCCTTTCGGCTGTTCTGTTTCCTCTACAATTTTTACTTCTATATTCTCTATCGACACCGATTCCAATACACCGATTTTGGGGATAGATTGTCGTCTTTCTTTTACGAACTTGTCAAACTTGGCGGCGCGCTTCTCCTGATGCAACATGTTTTCATAGTCCTTTTCCGTCCTTTCAATAGCATTTTCATTGTATTGAAATTGCGTTTTATTGATGGCTTCACCGATGTAAGTGTCTCCCTGATACAGGTAAACTTCTTTTATCGAACCGTCAGCCTCGGGCAACCAATAGGCGGTTACGTTGGTATTGTTCGGTTTCAGCCGTTTCAGACATTCAAAATCCATTAGCTCGAAGTTTTCCATTTGTACCGGACAATAATCATTGTTGTAAATGGTTGTTTCCGTTACGTTGCCGATAAATTTGTAGAGATACCATTTTTCTATCGGTCGCAAATTCGGATTGTATTGTTTGATCAACACATCCTTGCGGGTCATTCCGGGATAGGTCTTTTGCAGCGGGTGCAACTCATTGTTGTGTTGTTCGATGTCGGCAAGGTCGTCGGCAATAATGCCTTGTGGCTGATACATGGGCTCTACATAGTCGCCGTCCACCTTGTTGCGTATGCTTCGGTAGGCTTCGTTTTTGGCATACCAGCGTCCGCGTGTGTGCCCGTTGCGATGGCTTACGCCGTATTTCAATGATTTTATGTTGTGCTCGGCCCTTTTTTCGGTGGGTGAATTACACCAACGCATAAACGGGAATATTTCGCTCAAAAAATCAATGTCTTTCATCAGGTGATGTTCCACTTCCAACTCTCCCGGCATGGGAAGTCCCAATTCAATCAGTTCACAAAACATATTGCGAAACGCTTCAATAACCGTGTCGATCGTCGGTTTGCCCAGCACGTAAGCCGGACGGAAATAATATCCCGATACGACGTCCACGGCAATGTATTTATAAATCCAACCTCGCACGCTTTTACGGCTCAGTGCCACGTCGTCCATACTGATTTTACTCAGCGAGTATTGTCCCAATTTACGGCTGTGCTTCGGACGCATTTTGTTCACATAGTCGAAGTTCCCGTTCCTGTCCATGTAAATGGCCGTATTATTGAGAACGTTTTTCAAATAGTTGCGAACCGTAGCCACCGATATTTCCATACCCCGATTTTTATACCTGAAATCCTGCGGTCGGAATATCTCCCCGGTTTCCTTGTCGAACAGTTCTTTATCTCCGCTTATAAATTCCAGATAAAGCCGGTGTACTTCGTTCACAAACGGATGGTTGTTGTTTCGATAAATCGAGAGCAGCAAATTCTCCAGCGATACAGATACCACGCGGGCAGAATCGTTGCCGATGTTTTTGTGGATAATCGACGCATAACCGCCGTTGCAATACTCTTTAAATACTCTTTCAAGCACTCTCGCATTTTTTATCGGATCGCAGGGATATGTTTCGGTCTGTTCCAGGTAGTAATTGGCTGCCAGCTCCCAAAATTCTCCCATTTTCAACCTTGAATTGGCTCTTGCATGGGCATTGAGCTGTATGGTAAGTCCCCGCTTGATGGCTTCCAGTATCGAAGCCCTGTTGGTATAGCGTTTTATTTGTTCGTCATCCAGGTGGGTTCCGTCAGGCTTCAGGTAATTGGTGAAAAATTCGCGGGCTTTCGTTTCTATCTCAACGGCAAAAATTCCCCGTCTCGCTTTTTCTTCTATCTTGCCAAAACGCTCTTCTATCTTTCGCCGCCTGTCCGATCGCCGGATGCTCTTTACGTCTATCAGCGTATTGCCGTTGATGCCGCGCCGATAAATCTTTAAATAACCGCGCTTGCTGTCATTTCTAAATTGACTTTCTGTCAATCCGGCTTCTATCCAGTCGTTCACGCTGATGGTTATGGTTCCGTCTATTACCTGATACATACGTCTGTGAATTTTTTCTTCCTTTTCCTATAAAAGCCGGTCTCTCCCGGCTGTCAAGCTCTCCCGCTTTGTCCGTGCTTTCATTATTGCGCTTTTCCTTACGGCCGGCATCCCGCAACTCTCTCCGGCCAAACCCGAACTACTCGCACAGGGCTGCCGCTCTGCATTATTGCTTCGCAGCTCTCCTTCTTCTTCTTGGGTTGCTCCCGCCCGGGACTCGAACCCGGGTGTATGCCCTTCAGGAAAAATTACTACCTTTGTTGTCAAACCTTTATATAGTAATTGTTATGGATTCTTTAAATGAACATTATGAGAATCAACTTCAACGTCTGGAGGAACTGTCTCAAAAATCGGGTGAAAATCAATTGTCTTTTTTTCAATCGATTCTGTTTGTATCCTCAACTCTGCTCGGTATTCTAATTTCTCTCCACTCATCAGAGATAAATAGCCAAATACTTCGCTTTCTTTTTGCTCTGGCAATGGTTCTACTGTCACTTGGTACCCTAATGTGTGGTATAGTAGTATTCGATTTATCAGAAATGTCCAGACGTCTTTATCAAGCTTTTCGTTCTGAACTTCAAAATGCGCTAAAAAATAGTTGTCAGGTGCAACCCATATCTCTTGATCTGAAAAAAAGGACGAAATTTTTTCAGAAAGTTGTTTATATTTCTTTGCCAGCTTCTCTGGTAATTTTGACCATTTATTATCTTTTAAAATTATTTTCATAATATAGAATTTGTCAAACCTTCAAATAATCAGAAGTTATTTAAAAGTTTACGAATTTTTAGAGAGGCTTCCCTCTCACGATCCGATTGCCCAAAACGTAAGGGAGGAAATAATCCTTCAACTTGAAATTTTGAAATCTGATCTTGATAATCTTGAAGATTTTTTGAATCGGGAGTAATTCCTTCGTTTGTTGGTGTTTTCATTTTTCTTCTGTATTAAAGTGTTTGTTCAATTTGTCCATTGTGCCTTTGCGGTCAGCCCTGATGAGCAATATGCTCGAAGCGATAAACCATGCTACTCCGGCTGCCACTGCCCACGTCGGATTGTTGTCCGTTCCCAGCGTCAACCCAATGAATGACAGCGTCCAGTTGATGAGAATCAGGTAAGCTTTCATAATATTAGTCGTTTAATAATATTTTTATATCTCGATATGCGTCTGCGTAAGTTCTGAACTCCAATCTTTTAAGATAATAAGGATCACCTGAATCAGTGATTCTTTCTTCTTTCATTTTCTGTGTCAATTTCTCGACTTCAATTTCATACTGTAGAATTTCTTCGTCCAGCCAGTCCAAAAGTTCTTTTTTTGTTTCCATAATATCTATTTTTAAAGTAATTAATCGGTTTCCTTTCCACCCTTTTCAAGAGCCATTTTCCTTATTCTATCCGAAAGTTCACTGTGTGTTCTTCCCTTCAGGGCACTGCGTACCGTTACCGTACTTACCCCAAATGCTTGGGCTATTTCGCGTCTTGTTTTTCCGTATTTCAATAATATTTCTCCCATAGTGTTGTTTTTTTAAAATTTGTTGTACCTTTATCGCCTCTTTCGCTTTTGAAAGAATACGCAAAGTAAAGTATAAAATTTTATACTTCAAAGAAAAAATGGATAAAATTTCACCTATAAAAGAAAGAATTTTACAATTTATTGATAGTCAAAACATTAAAAAGATAGATTTTTGTGAATTGACTGGAATATCTTATGCTAATTTAAAAGGAAAATCACTTTATAGTGAAATCGGTGGAGATAAAATAGCGGAAATTTTATCTATTTATCCATATTTAAATCCAGAGTGGTTACTTACCGGCAAGGGTGAGATGCTGAAAAAGCGAGAAAAAATACCGGTGGCCACACAGGCCAAAAATGGAGAAGGAATTCCGCTTATTCCCATTGATGCTATGGCTGGATTTGCAGCCGGTGAGATGCAGGTATTGGAATATGAGTGTGAAAGGTATGTGGTTCCTGTATTTCGTGAGGCGGAATTCCTTATTCAGGTAAAAGGAAGCAGTATGTATCCCAAATACAGCAGTGGAGATATTGTTGCCTGCAAAAACGTTCCCTTAAATGATATTTTCTTTCAGTGGAACAAAGTATATGTGGTGGATACCAATCAAGGGGCACTAATTAAAAGAATAAGGAAGGGAAAAGACGAGGAACACATTCTGCTTGTAAGTGAAAATGAAAAATACGAACCCTTTGAATTGAAAATTTCACAACTTCACGCCATTGCCATTGTTATTGGCGTTATTCGGTTGGAATAACCGGATACTTTTCCTCAAAAAAAACGGCGGGAGGCACTTTTTTACGGATTAATTGGCATATTTGGCTGAAATACAGCCTTTTATTTTTGTCTTTTCGTGAAAATTTTAACCACTATGGGGGTGTTTATCCGTTGTTTTTAACCACTTTTAAGCCGTTTTTAACTCTTATGGGTATATTTATGAGCGTGTTTTTGACCTACTTTTGACCCT
>Ga0208825_1000616_pt1 | contig 32561 bp, 47 predicted proteins | sample AD_UKC113_MetaG_FD_184450 | JGI IMG/M metagenome (GOLD analysis project Ga0208825, IMG submission 184450) | Active sludge microbial communities of municipal wastewater-treating anaerobic digesters from Hong Kong - AD_UKC113_MetaG (SPAdes)... | ecosystem: Engineered > Bioreactor > Anaerobic >...
ATTTAATTTAGTAGAAGAGCAATTTAAATGCAAGTTAATTGATGAAACTCAAGTAGAAACATCTAAAGAATTTTTACAATGGAAGAAAAATAAAAAACAAGAACGTAAATCTAAACCAAGAAATGTATATTCTAATTATGTAGTTTTAGATAAAAAAGAAGATGAATTTACTTTAGCTGTTTGTAGAAATTCAAGTTTTTATGGAAAATGTGCTTTTGATAAACAAACTGAAAAAGTACATGTAAGTTCTAAGAATAAATTTTTAACAGTTTATTTTGATGAAACAGACAGAGAAAAAGCAGAATTTTACTTTAAAATTGTAAAAAATATTAGAATTGCCATAATAGGTAAAAGAGAAAGACTTAAAATTCAAAACAATCACAACTTTATGACACCAGAACAATTTGAAAAATCAAAACCATTTAGAAGATTAGTTACAGCTATTAAATTCGATAGCTTATTAGACAAACACAGAAAATTAAAAAGAAATTCTAATGAAATTATTCAAAAATGTATTCCTAATTTACAGGAAGATATTAACAAATTAAGAATTTATGTTGAAGAAAACTATGAATCTGGTAATTCTTCCATGACTCAAGCAGTAATAGATTTAGCAGAATCTCAAAATCTGTGGGATTATGAGCTTATGGATGTTTATAATAGAGTTGAGAAAGAGTTAGAGCAATTTGAGTTCCTCCAATATTTAGAAACTCCTTCCTATTGGGATGAGAAGTCTAAAAAGGCTATTAATTCCATCATTACTAAAATGTTATATCACCAAAAAACATTTAGAGGAATGCATGAAAATATTGAAATAACTGTAAAAGAACCTGCTGAAGAATTAATTGAAATTTAGTAAAACGATAATAAGTAAAGATAGGTAGAAATATCTATCTTTACTTTTAAATTTGACAAAATGATTTATTTAAAACAGTTAAAAAGTGGTAATTGGAAGAAGTCTGATTTATGGAATTATGATATTGTTTTAGAAGTTGATGAATTAGAAGAATGGTGGAAAAAGAAAACAGGGAAAGTAATTAAAGCTACTTATAGATTATCACAAACTTATTACAAAGATCACAAAGAATTTATAACAAAAAACAAATTAAAATGAAATTAATAGAAAAATTTAAAAATTGGTTCACTTCTTCTAAAATAGAAGAATTAGAAAAGAAAATAGCGGAAATCCAAAAGGGACAACAAGTAGCATCTGAGGTAGAACCAAGCTGTCCTGTTGTTACATCTTTGATTAAAAAATGTATTTATAATGTAGGTACAAAAAATATTGATGTGGTATTTACAGATGGGGATGTTATTAGTGCAGTTGTAGAATCAAATATTTATGAACAAATCAGAAATACTTCGTCTAAAGAAGATGTATTACGATTGTTAACTCCTAACAATGTTAAAGGAAGTGATTATGATATAGACAAAAATGATGATGAGGGATTTATTAAAGAACAAATTACTTCTATAGTTGATATTTTATCAGATGTCCAAGACTTTAAAGTTGTTAATACAGATGTATTCTTAAAAGATGTTAACTCTATATCTATCCCAAGTTCTATTGTAGCTGAATTTATTAGATTGGTAACAGAAATTCAAGATTTACAAGATAACTCTTCAGAATTAATTGACTATGAACAATTAGATAAACTAAAAGAAGAATATAATTCTCTTTTGATGTTTACTTATAAACTACTTTTAAATCCTATGAAAAATAGTAGGGAGGATTGTTTAGAATACGTTAAGAAATACGATATTAAACTTACTAATACTGGTAACATGATTATGTACAGAAGAATAGTTTCTGTAGATAAATCTAATAAAGATTTGATTGATTTTGTATCTAAACAGTATGTAAAAGTAAAATCTTGGAAAAAATCTCCTAAAAATTATAAAGTATTTGACGATAATGGATTAATTATTATACAAGCAGATAAAAAACACGACTATAATAAACATAAAGGAAATCTTGCAGAATTATATAATTCACTTTCCGAAATGAAAGAGAATAGATATACTGACGATTATACAAGAAGTTACGACATTCGTATAGGAGAAGTTTACAAAATTCGAGAAGAAGATATTGATGTAAACAAACATGGTTCTTGTGGAGGTGCGCTAAAATGTGTGGCGCAATATTAGGAAACTAATATTAAAAATTGGGCAAAAACAGTGGAGGTTACTTTACAGTTTTGTATATTTTTTGTATATTGTAATGAAAACAGTATACTATGAAACAAAAACATTTTAAATTAAATGAAAATTGGCTTGACATTATAGATGATGAATACAAATCCTATTTTTTAGGATTAATGTTATCAGATGGTTTTATAACAACTGATTATAGAATTGGGTTAAGGCTAAAAGAAGAAGATGATTATTTAGTTAAGCAAATTTTTTCTCAATTTAGTCAAAACTATGGACTAAATAGTAGGGGGATTTGTCTTCATTCTAAAATTCTTCATAGTCGTTTAACACAATTAGGTATTACTAGAAATAAGACTCTTAAACAACTATACATACCAGAAGATATTCCTCACGACTTGATTCATCATTTTATTCGAGGTTATTTTGATGGGGATGGGAGTATATCAGTGGTTAAAAGTAGGAAATATTGTCAAGTATATTTATGTTCAGTTAATGAAAACATTTTAAAAGAAATACAAAATCAACTTAAACTGCATAATATTGATTCTAAGATATATGTAGAAAAGAGGGAAGGAAAATCTTTTAAAATAATTAACGTCACGCACAACAATTGTAAAGATATGTTTACTTTAAGAATTGAAAGACATAAAAATCTTTTAAGATTTTATGAGTATCTTTATAGAGATTGTAAAATTAAAATGTTGAGAAAATATAAAATATATGAAAAGTATTATACTAATACTGTGCTAACTTTAGAAAGTAAAGGTTCTAAGGCAGTGCAACGCATAGGAGATGAAACTTTTATAGAATTTGAAAAGCTAAAATCTTTTGATTTTCAGTCTTGGAAAGAAGTTCCAAATATGGAAGAAATAAGAAAACTTTATTATGAAGATAAAATATCTATGAACAAAATAGGTAAATTATATAAATATGATAGAACTTCTTTAAAAGATAGACTTGACAAATATATGAAAGAATATAATTCTCCCAAGAGTGTCCAGACCCTAACGTAAAGACGAGGGTTAAAATATATGCTAAACTATCTGATAAGTGAATCAGAATATCTGTAAGAAATCCATTTACAGTAAGGAGGAAACTCCTAGAATTATAGGATAAAAAGCCTGTAAGATAATATGCTACATGACACGTAGCAGATGGGAAAGTGTTTAACTATAAAAGTTTTGGGGATACCCCTGTTGCAGTATTAGTAGACCCAAGACATGTTTATAAAATGGATAGCGGATCTAGCGGTAAAATCGGGGTTAAACAAATGTTTGTTATGTCTATAACTGAACGGGATTATTCTGGAAACTATATTGATATTGACTCTCAAGCAGTTGTAAACTTTGATGATTTGTATCACAACCAGACTATAGATGAACTACAAGAAGCATTTAAAAACAAATCTTTTGAACCTATTAGTGTATCTACAGAGATTACTGATTTAACTATGAAAGAAATAATCAATATTACAAAAGTTTTAAAACATAGAGTAATAGAAATTATTTAATTAATACTTAATAACAAGAGTAGTATTTTATTACTACTCTTGTTATTTTAATTTAAAAGAAATTTGTAAATGAAAGAATATAAAAAATTTAAAAATTATATTATATGAGGAATAAAAAGTATAATATTTCATATACAGAAGATAATGATGGATTATATTATCTATGTTTAAATGAAGAAAAAATAGCTACAATTCCTAAAAATATAAATCATCACAAATTAATAGATGTTATTCAAAACTTTATATTAGATTATAATAATTTTAACAACTTAGTAATTCAAAATGACGAAGATTATTTAGGTATAATTATAGATTTATATAATGATGAAGACTATCTTTTAGGGTCAACTTATTGGTTTGAAGATTTTGAATAAGAATTAAATTAATTTTAAAAATATGCCAACAGTAAATGAAACAATCAAAGCTCTACAAGAGATAGTAGCTTTAAATCCTAAGTTTGGAGAATTTGAAACTATATATGCTACTGATGATGAAGGAAATGAATATAATAAAGTAATTTCAATTCCATGTTTAGCTAAAGTAGTAGATATAGAACAAAATAATTATTTAGAAATAATAGATTTTCATAATATAGATGAAAAACCATCATTTTTAGAAAGATGTAATTGTGTAATAATTAATTAAGAAAATATGGGTAAAATACCAGCAGCAGAAGAATTCTACGATAAAAGTAAACATGATTCTATTTTAGATATAATGACTGATTTTGCTAAACTTCATGTAAAAGCAGCTTTAAAAGAAGCATTAGAAGCATTTCAGAAATCTATAGAAATAATTGACAATCAAATAATTAAACTTAAAGAAAATGAAAATTAATATAGAAAAATACCTTTCAGAAGAAGAAATAAAAGATATATGTAAAGAAGAAATTAGAAAACATGTTAGAAATTGTGTAGGAGATTTATCTGTTTCTTCAGATGTAGGTAGAGTTTTTGTAACAAAACTTGCTCAAAAGTTAGCTAAAGAAGGAGTTCAAGAAATTATACCTAATTTTAAAGAACTAATAAATGAACAAATAGAATCTCAAATTAAAAAAGTTACACTTTCTGACTTTTTTGTTAGTTCATTTGGCTGGAGTAATACAGGTAATAAAATTTTAAATGAAGTTTTATCAAATAATAAGGAATTATTAGATGCTAAAATTAAAGAAATATTTCAAATTAAATTAAAAGAACATTAATCATGTCAAGAAAATCAGATTTTGATATATTCTTAGAAAAATACAACCCTCTTCAACATCCAACTGAAGAGGGTTTTTATATGTATGAAACATACGGAGAAGAATATGAAATGGTGCAGAAACATATAAAAGAAAAAGGAAATGAATATTGTTGGACAATAGTGGATACTGATGGAAAACTTTATTTAATTCCTGGATGGCATTATATAAACAGATTTGCGTATATGTTAACAACAATTCCTTTTAAAGAAGGAGAAAGAGAATATAAATATTAAATAAAAAATTATGAATTTACAAAAACATATTTGGGAAGGTTGGACAGTTCAAGATTTTATAGATGAATTAGAACCAATATTTAACAGGACAAAATCAGGAGATTCCTGGCAAAAACCCATTAAAACATCAGAAGATTTAAAGAAATTTCTCATAAATAATCAACCATATTATAAAAAACATATTCCTGAAGTATTTAATTATTTTAAAAACAAATTATGAAAATTAAAGAACTATCATTACAAATAAAACCAACAATAATATTTAGGGTAATTCCCGAATATAGCAAATCAGTCTACATAATTTCAGATAATACACAAAGAAGCTGGTATTGTTTTAATTGGTTAATTTTTGAAATAACATATAAAATAAGGAAATGAAAATAATTAATTTAATTACTTCTGTAAACGGGATTGTAGAATCTGTAGAAAGCTATATAATAGATGAATGGTTAACAAAAACAGATAATAATTACTAAAAATATAAAAAATGACTAAAAAAGAACAGATAGAGCAATTATTAGCTAAACCTTTTGAAATCGGAGATGAAGTTATTTATACTACTAAATATAGAAAATCTGAAAGTGTTCAAGAAGGGAAAGGTAAGAAAAAGCAATGGAAATCTATTATTGTAGAAAAAGAATTTAGTTGTGATGCTAAAATCACTAAAGTTGAGCAAAATAGAATAGAAGTTCTTTTAAATAGTTATGAAACTATACCTTCTGAAATAGTTCAACATGGTAATTATAAGAATAAGCTAACATGGGCTTTACCAAAAGAACTTATTTATGTAACAAATCACTTAGGTTCTGACCCTTTTGTAAAACAAGATTGGAATAGCAGAATTCAATTTTATCAATCAGATATAGACCAAGTTTTATGGAGAGTAGGGTATGATAGAAGAGAAAAATCTTTTAAACATGAAAAGTTGGGAAATATTGTTGTTCCAGAATTAGATTGGAATCCCACAATTATAGATGAAAAAGAAAACGAAGTTATTTATCAAAGACCTTTTATTTGGACATTAGAAGAAAAACAATTACTCATTGATAGTATTTATAATAATATAGAAATTGGTAAGATTGTTTTGAGAAATAGAAGTTGGTCTTGGGTAGAAAATAGAATTAAAAAAGGTATTATAGAACATACAACATTTAAACAAATTGTAGATGGGAAACAAAGGTGTAATACAATTTTAGAATTTATAACAAATTCATTTCCTGATAGCTATGGTAATTTTTGGGATGATTTATCTTCTATTGCTCAAAGAAAGTTCTTTTCTTTTAGATATATTACTTATGGAGAACTTGGAGAAACTGCAACAGATAAAGATGTATTAAATACATTTATGTGTATAAATCATGCAGGAAAACCTATGTCTAAAGAACATTTAGAATTTGTAAAATCTTTAAAAACAAAAGAATGAAAATAAACATTAATACAGAACCATTTGCGATAGACTACTGGTATGACGGAAGTGTAACAATAGATTTAGAAGATGTAAATAAGCAAATTGAAGAAATAGAAAAAATAATAGCAAAAAATAGGAAAATCACTTGTTGATAAAAATACAAAAGAAATCAAAATAATTAAATATGGAATTACATTACAAGTGTACCATGTGGTGCAAATTAATATTTTCTGATGAAACAAATAAAAAAGATTTAATACAAAAATTAAATGAAGGGTATTTACCTTTAGAATTAGGATATAATGAAAGTGTAGAGGGAGTAAATAATACAGAGTGGATACCTATTAATGATACAGAAGAATTTATATCTGTTGAAGAAAACGATAACCAGTCTACTATTAAATTATATGATAACATATCAAAAGCTCCTATATGGGACAATAGTTATGAATCGGAAATTAAAAGAAGGTTAAGTCGTAAAAATTAAAGTTTATAAATATTTTAAAAAATTTAACTAATTGATTTATGATTAAGTTTTCAAAAATTCAAAGAGGTTATTACCCTATATCATATTCCGATATAAATAAATATATAAAGGTCTGTAGAAAGTGGGATTATGGAAATAAAGACACCTGTAAATATTGTGCAGAACAAATTATAGAAAAATTACAATTAATTCACCCTTCTTTAATAATTAAAGATTCATTATATAATGAATTGGTAGAAATAATACATGATTTAAATAATGGAAAATTGTATAAAAATAAACATCTTTTAATTTCTATAAATTAATATTATGATAGAAAAAAAAATTAGCATTATGTCAACATTTAGGTATTGATTATTTTAATTATAATGAGGAATATTATATAGGAAGTAATCAAGATAAATTTGACGAAGAAACATCTTCTTTAGTTGAAGAAGAAATAGAGAAATTATTAGAAGATTATTTATTAGTAGATAGTGAAATTAATAATGAATATGATAATACATACAATTATGAAAAAAATGAATATCTAATAGTAACAGATGAAGAAGCTGAAGAAGAATGGGAAAATAATTTAGATAATTATATAGAAGAATGTGTACTTCCTGAACTACCTAAACAATATAGATATTATTTTGATGAAGATAGTTTTAAAAGAGATTGTAAATATGATGGAAGAAGACATTCTTTAGCTTCTTATGATGGGAGGGAAAATGAAGAAATAGTAGAAAACATTTATTATTATATTTATAGAATAAATTAAACTAAATGGAAAATTCACTGACAAATCAACTTATAGATAATTATTATGAAGAATTGTCTAAAGTAAGAACTGAACTTACAAACAGAATAAAAGATATTGTAAAAGAAAATATAGTTATATATGACACTTCAGAAGGTACAGATGATACCTACTATGAACTTCCTACTTTTTATATAGTAAACAAGTATAGTCAATATGATACTTACAGCATTGTTAAGATTACTAAAGACTTAGAAATTGTAGGAGATAGTTGGGAAGAAGGTGATACATATACAATGATATTACAGAACTTAGTACAGATAGTTTATACGATTTATACATTCAATTAACAAAAGGAAACTAATGGTAAGTGAAAAACAAATAACAAAAAATTTAGATAGGGTCTGGCAAATGTCAGACCTTTTTTTAATTGATGGAAAAGAATGGTATTATAAAGCAAGGGATTACGCAAATGAATTAAGTATTGAATTTAAAATTGATTTGTATCAATCAGCAGCTATAATAAGTGCATTGAGTCCTCTTAAAGAATGGAATCTTAATAAAAGAATTGCAAGAGAGTTTTTAGAAGGAAAGAGAGATATTCATTTTTATAGACAAGTTCAAAAGGCAAAAAGAGTATTGATGACTAAAAAAGAGCATAGAGTTCCAGTAATTCTTAACGGTAGAAAAACTATTTCTTTTTATAAAAATATTTATACTCCTTGGGACAATGAATTTGTTACAGTGGATACACATGTAGTAGATGCGCTTATAGCTCCTAAAGCGAATATAACTCCAAAGCGTTATAATTTAATACAAACTTCAATTACAAATCATGCAAAAAGAGTAAATTTGAGACCTTGTGAGGTACAAAGCATACTATGGTTAACACACAAGAATTATAAAAATGGAAGATAATATAGAAACAAACAGTGAATCTTTTAGAATACAATTAAGTTCAAATTGGTTTAGAGAGAATGATATAATTTCCGAAGCTTTAGTTGTTTTAGAAAAACCTAAAAGAAAATGGTACAAAGTATTTTTTCAATTTTTAACCATAGGGTTTTATCAAGCACCTTGGGAATATAAAGTAAAAAGGTATGAAAGTAAAAAAGATTAGAAACAAAAATGAACTGCCTCCTAAACCTAAAAAATTACCCGAAAAGAAAACAATGGTTAGGTTTGATTTTGAGGGTGATGATGGTTTAAAATATAGAATACCTAAAGCAAGATTAAAGATTAATGAAAATGGAGGAGCAAGCTGTCTTATAAAAGATGAAAATAATAAATGGAAAGCTATTAAAGGTAAATTGAAATCTATAAAAATTGTTTATGAAACAAAACGAAATGGAATTAAAGGAAATTGAGCATATAATATACCTAATCGCTCTTAAAAGAAGACATGAAGACTCTTCTATAGAAGTATATGTTAAATATCCATCAACAGTTAGTCATCTAACTGCTATAGGTTATGATGTAAATGAAATAGAAAGAGATTGTTTAACTAAAATTATTGTAACATGGTAATAGCTGTAGATTTCGATGGAACTTGTGTGACACACGAATACCCTAGAGTTGGGAAAAATATAGGTGCTGCTCCCGTATTAAGAAAAATAGTAGAAAATGGACATCAATTAATTTTATGGACTATGAGATGTGATTTTGGAAAATTACCTATAATTGGAGCGGAGAATGAAATTGAAGATGGTAATTTTTTACAACAAGCCGTAAACTGGTTTAAAGAAAATGATATAGAGTTATATGGGATTCAAGAAAACCCTACTCAAAAACAATGGACTAATAGTAAAAAATGTTATGCTCAAATGTATATTGATGATGCTGCATTGGGATGCCCTTTAAAATATGATAAATCTATTTCTAATAGACCATTTGTAGACTGGATTGAGATTGAAAAACTGTTATATGAAAGAAGAATGTTGGCAATACAAGAATAATCCGATTTGTGAAATTCCTGAAGGAGATTGGTACGGGTTTGTTTACAAAATAACAAATAAAAAAACTAAAGGCTTTTATTATGGGTGCAAGAGTTTTTATTCTATAACAAATCCTAAAATCTCTAAAAAGAAATCTAATGAAATCTATTCAGGAAAAGGAAGAAAGCCAACTAGATTGAAGAAAATAAAAGAAAGTGATTGGAAAGAATATCTTTCATCATCAAAGAAAGTACAGGAAATGATTGCAGAACAAGGGTTAGAAAATTTTAGATTTGATATCTTAAAGTTTTGTTCATCCTACACCGAAATGATGATGGAAGAAACTTTCTTAATTTTACAATCTTTTATAAATAAGGAGGAAAAAATCTTAAATGATTGGCTTTCACTTAAAATTCGTAAACCAAAATAAAATGAAAACAGAAGAAGTAGTAGATAAATTACAAGAAAGACTTTGGGGTAAAAATGCCGAAAAAGAGTATAATTTTCATCATAGTTTTATTTATACAAAACAAGGACATATTGAAGCTATATCTTTACAAATAAATGAAGAAAATTTTTCAATTGAAATGAATTTATGGAATTCTGAAAATGAAGATAGAGAATGGGTTGAAGAAAAAAAAGATTATGAGGATTTATTTTATCATATATTATGTAAATATAAAAAAGCTATTAATAGACTTTTGAAACTAAAAAAAGATTTAAAATGCAAATAAAAAAATCAGAATATAGAAAGATACAGAAATTTTAATAAATAATTAATTTTTGTTTTGTATATTTATAACATGAAATCAGGAATATATTGTATTAGGAATATTATTAATAATAAAATGTATATTGGATATTCAAAAGATATGTTAAAAAGAAAAAGTTCTCATTTTACAGAATTAAAGTATAATTATCATGATAATGATAAACTTCAAAAAGCTTACAATAAATATGGTAAAGAGAATTTTGAATTTAATATAATAGCATATTATCCAGATGAAGAATTTACATTACCTACTATGGAACATTATTGGTGTGCGTTATTTAATGTACATGATGATAGGTTTGGGTATAATATTGCTCCAACAGATCCTTACAATAAACCAAAAAGAAGTAATGAGACTAGGAAAAAATTATCTAAATCTTTGAAAGGTAAGAAAAGAACACCCGAACAAATAGAGAAGATTAAACAATTAAAAAAATTAAATCCTAATAAATTTTCCAATTCTGCAAAAATTAAACATAAGTTGAGACAAAGGAATCTTGTAGGAGTAAGATTATATGCAATTAACTTAGATGGAATTATATATAAAGAGTTTAATTCAATTCCAGAAGCTTCAGAAGATTTAAATATTTCTACATTAAGTATACAATCAAATATTAATAAAAATATATCTCATACAAATTTGTATAAAACTAACAATTTCATTTTTATAAGAAAAGAGTTATATGATGCAAATCAAAATTATTCTTATAAAGAAAGAAAATATGATTCAAAAAAAGTAAAAATAACAAATCTTGAAACAGGGGAAGAATATATATTTGATACATTATTATCAGTATATGAAAAATTAGGTATATATCACGGTACAATAAGAGAAGGAATACAAAAAAGAAATGGTATTTATAAAAATTATAAAATGGAATATTTAAATGAAAGTAAATAATATAGATTACAGAAAAATTGATAAAATTAATGCAAGTGCAATAAAAATGTTTGACAAATCAAGATTTGATTTTTACAAATATTATGTATTAAAAACAAAAAAAACCGAAGATTATTCTCCATTTTTAGCAATGGGTCTTCTAATAGACTTCATTTTGAGCGATTGCAAAGGTTCTTTAGATGAATTTGATAAACGATTTGATGAAAAATTTAAACTATTAAGTGTAAAGAAAGGAAGCGGACAAATGTTTTTGTTAGTAGATGAACTTTTTAAGTTTACACTTAGAGATATGGATGAAGAAGGTAATATAACCTCTTCTTTCTCAACTCGTTTTGAAGAAGCATTTGATAAAATTCAATCTCAAGATAAATTTAAAGGTAAAAAAGTAGAATGGGCTTTAGAGCAATTTAGAAATTCAGATGAAGAAATTTATTTCCAAGAATGTTTAGAATCTATAGGAAAGTATGTGGTTGACCAATCAATGCTAGAAAAAGCTAAATCTGTAGTAGAGATGGTTATCCAGGATGAAAATGTTAATTGGTTATTTAATAGTGCTCAAGAGTTAGATAATTTAGGTAAAACTGTCATAGAATTTGAATATCTAGGAATGGAATGTAAATGTGAAATTGACTTATTCCATTTAGATTATACAAATAAAAAAGCTATTATTACTGAAATAAAAACAAATTGGGATATTATTAATTTTCAAAAAGTTTACCTTAAACTTAGATATTATTTATCGGCTGCATTTTATTATAAAGCAGTAGAATGGTATTTAAAAGAAAATAATTTAAAAGATTGGATTGTAGAATTTCAATTTTTATCAATTGATACTTCTCCAAACAAACTAAAACCTATAATATATACATTAAATGATAATGATATAAATAAATCAATTCAGGGATTTTCTACGATTTATGATAAATATAGAGGTTTAAATGAACTAATGGAAGATATAAAATGGAGTCAAGATAATCAAATATGGAATGTAGATAAATTTATTTTTGAAAAAAACAATAAAGTTCCTTTAGAAATCGTATATTTGTAAAATGAAATACGAATACAGACATTTTATTTATATGCACATTAGACCAGACAAAAACGAACCATTCTATATTGGTATTGGTACAAATCATATAGATAAGAGTTTGTATTATAGAGCTTTCTCAAAAAGAAATAGGAATAATCATTGGAAAAATATTGTAAAATTAAATCCAGATTATATAGTAAAAATATTAGAAGAATCAAATGATTATTCATTTATATGAAAAAGAGAGATTGAGTTAATTGTAGAAATAGGTTTATTTAAAGATGGTTTGGGTACATTGTGCAATTTAGTAAAAAATACATCTGGAGTTACTTTTCATACAGAAGAAACCAAGAAAAAAATTGCCAATACTATAAAAGAAAATTATAGAAAAGGTATTATGAAAAGTAATAAAGGTATAAAACTAATTTTAACAGAAGAACAACGTGAAAAAAGGAGTAAAGCTCATAAAGGTAAAAAACATACTGAAGAAACTAAAATAAAAATAGGATTAATACATAAAAATAAAGTTTTATCGGAAAAAGATAAACAAAGATTAAAAGAATGGAACAAAATAAATTCTTCTAAAAATAAAAGAAAAATAATTCAAATGGATATGGAAGGGAATTTTATAAAGGAATGGGAAAGTATTAAAAGTGCTTCAATTGAATTAAATATAAATGCAAATGGGATAGTAAATGCATGTAAAGGAAAATATTCTCATGCTGGTAAATTTTTATGGAAATATAAAGAAAATAATGGAATATTAAATTTAAATATTAATTATGAATATTAGTGTCCCTAATTAAAAGAAAATGATACTGCAAAAGAATGAAATAAAAGATATAATTTCTAAAGTTCCTAATAAATATGGAGACACAGAAATTGAAGAAATAGAATGTCTGAATCTGATAGAAACTTATATCTTTTATAAGAAAGGTATAAAAATAAATAATATTATTCCTCCTACTGTCTATCTTAAACAAGGAGCATTAGGTAAATTATTAGGACAAGAACATTTAAAATTAATGCATTTAGCAACAGATATTGCTTGGTCATACTTTGTAAAAGAACTTAACGAAAGTTTTACAGAAGAAAAACATTAAAATTAGTATATTTGCACTATGGGACAATTACAGAATACACAAAAAATAAAAGGGTTAAAGTCGCAAGTTGAGAAATTAAAAGCTGAAAGACAGCTAATAATTCAAGAAGTTGCTGTAAAGCAACAACAAACTAACATGATGAAGAGACAAATTTCTGAAATTGAATCTAAGATTAAACAACTTGAAAATGTTACAGAAAGTGAACCAAGATGTTCGGAGCATGCAATTTTAAGACTTTTAGAACGTAAACAAAATATAAATTTAGATTATATTAATGGTTACATCTTGTCTCCAAAAATAAAACAAATGTTAGAAGTTTTAGGAGGAAATGGTAAATATCCTCATGAAGATGGATTTACAGTAGTTTTTAAAGATTATACAGCAACAACAATTATTTAAATATGGCAAAGAAAACAAACGAAAATTCCTCTTTTGAGGACAAGATTAAGGTACTTGAAGAGAAATATGGGAAAGGTTCTATAATAACAGCTAATGAGTATGATAAAGTAGTGGGAGTAACTAAAACTGGTTCAATTACATTAGATAAAGCTATTGGAATTGGTGGTATACCTAAAGGAGGTAAAGTTACGCAGATTGTAGGTTTAGAACAGGCTAGTAAAACTACTTTAAGCCTTCATATTATTAGTGAGGAACAAAAAACTGGAGGGAAATGTGCGTTTTTAGATGTTGAAGGTACATTAGATAAAAAATATGCGTCTAATATTGGCGTAGACTTATCAGCACTATATCTTATAAATCCTGAAAGATTAAAAGTTGATGAAATTTCAGGAGAACAATGGTTAAATATTTGTGCAGATTTAGTAGAATCCAACGCTTTTGACATTATTGTATTAGATTCAGTGGCTGCATTAACACCAAGAAGTGAATTTGAAGGAGCAGATACAGCAGGGATAGGTAAACTAAGTAGGATGTTATCTCAAGGATTTAGATTAATTACTGCAAAATTATTAAAAAGTAAATGTGGATTAGTTCTTTTAAATCAATATAGAATCAATATTGGTTGTTTTTCTAAAAATACAAAAATAGAATGGACTAATTAAATTCTTTTTTTGGTTTATTAAAATATATTTCGTATATTGCACATATGAAGCATATATGTAAACAATGTAAAAAAGAATTTAATCATCCGTCTAAAAAAAGAATATTTTGTTCAAATCCTTGTTATCATGAAAGTAGAATAGGAGTAAAATTACCGCATTATGGTAAAAAAGTATCTGATGGTTTAAAATTATATTACACAACAGAAAAATATAAAACTGAAGATAGAGAAAAAAGGAATAAAAAAATAGCTGAAAGTAATATAGTAAAGCTCGATGAAAAAGAAATTATTCTTTTATGGGAATTTTTAAGAAAAAAATACGTTAGAAACTTAACTATTTTAATAAAACATATTTCAAATAGAAATATTTCTCATAAAGCTATTCTAAATTATTTTAAAAATTACCCAGACGCTAAAATTTTGTGGGAACAAAGTATAAAATATTTAGAAAAACATGTGCAAAAACTATCTATAGATGAATGGGAAGATTTAAAAAAACTTATAAAAGAAAGAGAATTTGATTTAGTAGGTGTAAAATATAAAGTTTTTTATAAAACAATAGAAAGAATAAAAAAATTTTTTCCTGAATCAAAACCTATAAATAGAAGAGGAAAATTTTCAGGTAAAGAAACAAATATTAAACAATTTATAAGATTAATATTAGAAGATAATAAAATTCCTTTTATCAGAGAATACTATATAAATAATAATAAATGGATAGTTGATTTTTTTATAAAAGACAAACTTATGATAGAAATACAAGGAGATTATTGGCACGGAAATCCTTTAGTTTTTAAAGAAGAAAAATTAAATAAAATTCAATTAAAAAATAAACTAAATGACATTAATAAAAAAAATTGGATTATTGAGAATGGATATTTATTTGAAGAAATATGGGAAAAAGATATTAACGAAACACCAAAAAAAGTAAAAGAAAAATTATTAAATTTATGCGAACAGATAACTTAGAACATTTTGTAAAAAAAGCTTTTAATATCAATTTGATAGACATTAAAGAAAATACATCAATAGATGTAAAAAATTTTAATATTAAAGTTAAAAGCTTTAATCACGAAAATAAAACAGTAGAATACAAAAGAGTAAATTATTTAATTAGAAAAAAAGATGCAATAAAATATATTGTAAACGGATTAGAGTGCTCGAAAGACCATAAATTTTATTCTAAAATGTCAGAAGATAAAGAACCATCTTATTTTACTGTTGAAAATTTACTTAAAATGAAAAATTTTTCAATATTAAATAATGAAAATGTTTTTATAAAAGGTGTTATCACAAAAACAAATGAAAAAATACCTATTTATGACTTAGAAATAGAAGATAATCATAATTTATTTACAGATGGTCTTTTATCCCATAATAGCTATGGAAATCCTTATGTCCCTGCTGGAGGAGAAAGTATTAAATATTATACTGCTCTAAAAATAGAATTGTCTAAATCATTAGACAAAACTACTGATGGTATACAAGGAATTGTAGTAAAAGCAAAAGTTACTAAAAATAAATTTGCTCCGCCTTATGAGACTGGTGAGTATTATGTAGAGTTTGGTAAAGGTATAGTAAAAGAATATGAAGTAATAACAGCAGCTATAGAACAAGAAGTTATTACTAAAACTGGAAATACTTATTTTTATAATGGAAATAAATTAGGGGTTGGACAAAAACAGCTAGAAGATTTTTTAGCAACTAATCCTGAATTATTGGAAGAAATCAAACAAAAAATTTTAGAAAAATGAAAATAATTGCTAAGTTTATAGGAAAAGACAATTCTTTAGGTTATAGAAAGCATAGATACTATTATTTAAATTTAAACACAAATGAAAATAAAATATGTATAATGAAAAAAGATGAATTAGAAAATAAAACTTGTGAATATTCTTCATTTATTAAATTTTTAGAGAATTGGACAAACATAGATACACAACATGATTAGAGCAAACAGAACTACACAATTATTATTACCTTTTTATAGCAATTTTGGAAATGAATTTATAAATAATTTTGTAAATATTATAGGTACTAAAGCTGAAAATATAAGATTATATTTAGGGGATTCTAAATATAGTACCTCTTATAAAAATAAGAGCATATTTATTGATGAACCTATTATATTTGTACAATTATTAGAAAAACCAATTAATTTTGAAAAATATCTTTTATATATTCAATCTCATCAAAATTATATTACTGATTATGACCAAGATAACAGTAAAATTATAATTTTTAAGTTAGATGAACCTTATATTACAGCTTTAAAATATTTAAAACAATCTAAATACTCTTTAATGTATGATGATACATCATTAAATAAATTCTTTTCAGGAACAAAAGATTGGTATCTTATGTATGTAGATAATTATAGGTCAGTTATTTTTAATGATATTAAAAATTTTTCAGAAACTAAAATGAGGGAAAAATGGGAAGCATTAAACGCAAAAGATTTTTATCAAAATCTTATTCTTAGTCCTTACCATGTATTTAAAAAATCAGAAAATCTCAGAATTTTATTAGAAATAATTTATAATACTATAATACCATTTGAGAATGAATTAGCTTCTAAAATTAAATTAAAACAAGAAATATTGAATTATGAAATTAAAAATTAAAAAATTAAATGAAAATGTTAAAATTCCTTCATATGCTCATGAAGGAGACGCTGGATTAGACTTAGTTGCTACATCTTTAATATTAGATGAAAACAACAACCTTGTTTATGGAACAGGATTAGCAATCGAAATTCCTACAGGGTATGTAGGGTTAATTTTTCCTAGAAGTAGTAACTCTAAAAAGGATTTAATATTGACTAATCATGTCGGCGTAATAGATTCTAGTTATAGGGGAGAAATTATTTTTAAATATAAAAGTACTTTGTGTTCATCAGGTCAATACATCACAGGAAAGAATTATGAAGTTGGAGATAAAGTAGGACAACTTATTTTATTTCCATACCCTCAAGTAACAATTGAAGAAGTAGAAGAGTTGACAGAAACAGAAAGAGGAACAAACGGTTTTGGAAGTACAGGTAAATAAATATAAAATGACAGAATCACAAAAATTATTATCAGATTTTAAATTTTACTCATCTTATTCAAAATATTTAAAAGATGATGAAAGAATGGAGACTTGGGAGGAATCTGTAGACAGAGTTATGAAAATGCATTATGAAAAATATGCAGATAAGATTACCCCAGAATTACAGTCCTATTTAGATTTTGCAACTGAAATATATAAAAAGAAAAGAGTACTTGGTTCTCAAAGAGCTTTACAGTTCGGAGGAGTATCTATTCTCAAACATGAAATGAAAATGTTTAATTGTTTAGTTTCTTATGCAGACCGAATAGAATTTTTTAAAGAGACAATGTACTTACTTCTTTGTGGATGTGGAGTTGGGTTTTCTGTTCAACATAAACATATAGAAACTTTGCCTAAAGTAGGTAAGAGGTTACAAGGAGTTAAAACTTTCGTAATAGAAGATTCAATTGAAGGATGGTCAGATGCAATAGGTGTGTTAATGTCGTCATACAGTTTACAAGATTCTAAATTTCAAGAGTATTATGGTTATAGAATAGATTTTGATTATTCTCGAATAAGACCAAAAGGTTCTTATATTAGTGGAGGATTTAAAGCTCCTGGACATGAAGGTTTAAAAAATTCTTTAACTAAAATTCAAGAATTGTTAGATAAAGAAATTAATGGTAAAGAAGAAATTCCATTAAGGTCAATTATTGTTTATGACATCATTATGCATATGGCAGACGCAGTATTATCTGGAGGAGTAAGAAGGAGTGCAACTATTTGTCTATTTTCTAATGATGATAATGAAATGCTCAATGCTAAAACAGGTGATTGGTATATTAAAAATCCACAAAGAGGTAGAAGTAATAATTCTGTAATTTTGATACGAAATAAAACTTCAAGGGAACAATTTTCTTCAATTATGCAATCTGTAAAATCTTGGGGAGAGCCAGGGTTTGTATGGTCAGAAGATGAAGATATAATTTTCAATCCATGTGTTTCTAAGGATAGTGTTATAAATACAGATGAAGGTTTATATAATGTTGAAAATCTAATAGATAAGTCTTATAATCCTTTAATTGATGGAAAAGTTTATAAATCACTTAGAGGATTTTGGAAAACAGGTACTAAAGATTTATTTGAATTAACTTTTAAATCTGGAAGAACTCTAAAATGTACAGATAACCATAAGATAATGACAAATAGAGGTTGGGTAGAGGCAAAAAATTTAGAAAAAACAGATAAAATCAGAATCAGTAATAATTCTGGATTTAATCTAAATTTAGACCATGATTCTAAAGAAGCTAAAATTGGTTATTTGTTAGGCTGCTTTTTAGGAGATGGAAATATTTCAAGAAACTCAATAGAATTAAAATGGTGGCAAAATAATAAAGAAATTTATAGAAAACAAGCATTTGATATTTTGAAAGAGTTAAATATGTTATATAAACCTTCTTCTAAAGAAGTTAGTGACTCTAAATCTATTTATGAATCCATTCAATCTTCTAAATTATTTAAAGAGGCTGTCAAAAGAAAAATAATAGTAAATAATAGTAAGAATTTAAATACGAGTGCTATAAATGGTTCTCACGAATATTTATTAGGAATAGTTGCTGGTTATTTTGATGCTGATGGGACAGTTTTAGTTAATAAAGAAAAAGGAAACTCATTAAGAATTACATCAATAGATATTGAAAATCTTAAAAGTATTCAGATTATTTTAAATTCTGTAGGGATTTATTCTAAAATTTATAAAAACAGAAGAAAAGGAGAATTTAAAAGTTTGCCAAATGGGAAGGGTGATAAAAATCTTTATTTATGTAAACCTATACACGAACTCTCAATATCTAATGAAAATATTAAACTATTTAAAGATTTAGTAAAAATTAAAAATATTGATAAAATTAAAAGTATAGATGAAATTTTAAAATCTTATGTTAGAAATTTTAATAAAACTAATTTCTTTGAAACTTTAGAAAGTATTACATATTTAGGAAAAGAAGATGTATTTGATTGCACAGTTGAAGATTTACATGCATTTGAATGTAATGGGGTTTACGTTCACAATTGTGTAGAAATAGGAATGACTCCTTATTTAGAATCTCCAAATGGAAATCATCATTCAGGATGGCAGGGATGTGTGAGTTACAATACAAAATTAATTACTAAAGAAGGAATAGTAGAAATAGGGGATGCTGCCACTTTAAATCAAGAAATTGAAATTTGGAATGGTGTAAAATGGGCTTCAGTAAAACCAATTCAAACTGGTATGAATAGAAATTTATATAGAGTTAAATTTAGTGATGGTTCATATTTAGATTGTACTGACAATCATAAATTTATGGTTAAAAACAGATTTCAAAAAAACTTTTCAGAAATTGAAACTAAAGATTTAATAAATTTAATTAAAGAAAGTAAATATTCTTTGAATACCCCAAAACCAAATGTATTTTATGATAACAAATTAAATGATGAGCCATATGCATATGAATATGGATTTATTTTGGGTGATGGTACTGTTGGACAAAGAGAAAATGGGAAAAATAGGGTTCCTTTTGCTGAATTATATGAAAATTCAAAAGATACAACCCTTCCATTAAAAGGTAAATTAGGTGAGGTGTCTATTAATGAAAATAATATTAATTTTACTAGAATTTATTTTAATGATGTTGATTGTGATTTTTCTTCCAAACTAAAATATGATAAGGGTTTACCAAATGAAATTTTTACATGGTCAAGAAAATCAATGATTAATTTTTTTGCAGGTTGGATTGATGCTGATGGTACAAAAACTGTTAATGGTTGTAGAATTTATGGGTGTGAAGATAAATTAAGGGATGGACAACTTCTTTTAACTAAATTGGGGATTTCTTCCTCTATAAATCTTATGAGTAAAAAGGATGTAAAAACAAATATGACTATTAGAAAGAATGATGTATGGTATTTACAAATTTCTGATACTAAAGATTTATATTCAAATCGAATGAAGTTAGTTTCTAAACCAGTTAAAGGAAAGGGTTTAAATCAAATTATTAAATCAATTGAAAAAATTGATGGTCTTTATGACTCTTATTGTTTTGAAGAACCTGAAACACATAATGGTTTATTTGGTAATGTACTTACTAAACAATGTAATTTAACAGAAATCAATGGTTCTTTGTGTAATACAGAGGAAGAATTTTATGATGCTTGTAAAGCATCTGCTATTATAGGGACTCTTCAAGCAGGTTATACTAACTTTAAATATGTAACTAATATCACCAAAGATATATTTGAAAGGGAATCTCTTTTAGGATGTTCTATTACAGGTTTTATGAATAATCCTAAAATATTGTTTAATCCCGAAATACAAAAAAATGGAGCAAAAGTCATAAAAGAAACTAATAAAATAATTAGTGGGTTATTAGGAATTAATCAAGCTGCAAGGACTACATGTGTAAAGCCATCAGGTAATGCTTCTGTTTTATTAGGTACAGGGTCAGGTATTCATGGGGAACATTCTAAAAAATATTTTAGAAATGTACAAGTCAATAAAGAAGAAGATTTAGGCAAATACATAAAATCTATTAACCCCAAAATGGTTGAGAATTCTTTATGGTCTAATAACAATTCTGATTGGGTAATTTCCTTTCCTATAGATGCAAAGGAAGGTTCGATCTTCAAAAAAGATTTACATGGAGTAAAACAGCTAGAATTTGTTAAGCTCACCCAACAAAACTGGGTAGAAGAAGGAACTAATATAGATTTATGTGTAAATAAACATACTCGACATAATGTATCAAATACAATCGTTGTAGATGATTGGGATGAAGTTGAAAATTTTATTTATGAAAATAAGCAATGGTTTGCAGGAATATCATTATTAGGAATGTCTGGCGATAAAGATTACGCTCAAGCACCTTTTACTGAAGTAATTGAAACAGAAGATATTGTAAGAAAATACGGAAAAGCTGCATTATTTGCATCAGGTTTAATAGTTGATGGGTTGCATGCATTTGGTCATTTATGGACTGCTTGCAATGCTTTATTATTTAATTCTGTAATTGAAGAAAGTGAATTTAATAGTCTCTTAAAAAAAGATTGGCTTAGAAGAGCCAAACAATATGCTGATAGATATTTTAATTCAGATATAAATAAAATGACTAATTGTTTAAAAGATGTTTCTTTATATCACAGATGGATTGAAATCAATAGAGATTTTAAATCAATTGATTTTCAAACTATTGAAATAAAACCTTCATATACAGAAGTTGATAAATTAGGAGCTATAGCTTGCTCGGGGGATAAATGTGAAATAATAATATAAATATATTCTTTAATGAAAAAGATAGATCTTGTAGGAAAAATATTTGGCAAACTTACAGTAATTAGTCAAAATAGTAATTCTATAAATGGAAGAATAATGTATAATTGTAGTTGCGAGTGTGGAAATACATCAATTGTGGCATCTAATCATTTGTCGGCAGGAAAAATTAAATCTTGTGGGTGTGGAATTCCTAAAAAAGAAAATCATTATCATTGGTCAGGAATAGGAGAACTTTCGGGTAATTTTTGGAATAAGATTAAAAATGGGGCATCTCCAAGAAGAAGAAGACCTATAGAGTTTAATATTACTAAAGAATATGTTTGGAAACTATTTAATATTCAAAATGGAAAATGTACTTTGACAGGATTAGAATTAAAATTTCCTACAAATTGGAAAGATAAAGCATACACTGCATCTTTAGACAGAATAGATAGTGGAGAAGGTTATATTGAAGGAAATGTTCAATGGGTACATAAAAATATAAACATGATGAAAAATAGATTTAATCAAAGTTATTTTATACAAATGTGTAAACTTGTAAGTGATCAATGTACAATTCAGCTTTAAATAACAAACATTTAATACAAGCCTACCATGAATAGTTTTATATTTGTGGTAGGTTTTTAATTTTATAATTATGGAAGAACAAAAATATTTTACACCTAATGTAGAGGATTTTCATAAGGGATATGAGTATGAAATATTAGAATTACATAGAGAAAATTATCATGTTGGATTTAACAATATTATTTCAAAGTGGATTCCTAAAAAATGGGATTCATCCCAAATTAGATTAAATAAACTGGCTTGTAAAATTACATCTAAAGAAATTAGAGTACCTTATTTAACTAAAAAACAAATAGAAGCTGAAGGATGGAAAGTCGAAAATTTTCCCTACAACATTATTAAAGGTGTAAAAAATACGGGCATTTATGATCTAAATGATGATATGACAGGCATAGAATATAATTTATTTTATAGGTTTGAAAATAAAAGGCTTTCCATAGAATCATATATTATAAATTATGGTAAAGCAGATCGTCCTTATAAAGGTGTAAATTGTATTTATTTTGGGGAGTGTAAAGATATAAATACTTTTCGATACATTTGTAAATTACTTGAGATATGATAAAAATAATAGGATTACTTATTTTATTAGGTGTATTTTGTATCTATAAAATAATAAAAGAATTGAGAAAAAGTATTGTAATTGATTTAACACAAGATGATTATGAGCAGGAGTACTAAAAAGAATGCTATTGTAAAAGATGTTACTAAAAATAAGAAACAATCAGCTAACAGGAAATTCAGAAGAGTTAATAAGATTCTTTTAAAAGAAGAAAAAGATTTAAAGAAATCTGAAGAATTAACTAATCAATATGATGTTTGTGATTGGAAGTCCATAGCTAATAAAAATGATAGGTTTTTTAAAAAATTTAAAAGAAAATGAACGAAGGAATAAAAGAATCAGAGGGTAAATTAATGACTACAGAATTAGATAGTAGATTTACTAAAGAAATGTTAAAAGTAATGACTGTCAATAAATCAAAATATCCAAGAGGTAATAAATATAAAGATATTGACCCTATTGAATTGTTTGAATCTATGGAGAGACATCTATTAGCAGTTAAAGAACATTTGCAATATGGTACTTCTTTAATAGATGATGATGGATGCAATCATTTAGCTAAAGTAGCTACTAACGCAGATATGTTATTTGTACAATTAAATAAGCAAGATGAAAATAGAAGTAACTAATTGTATGAATTGTCCATTTGTAATAGAAGATATAGATTATGATTCTACAGGAAAAGAAGTATGTATAAGTTGTAATCTTTTAAAATTTTTAAAATTAGAAAAGTTAAGTTATCATGTATATAGATATTTTGATTATGAAAAATGGTTTGAAATGAATTATTTAGAGCCTTTAGAGAAATGTCCTTTAAAAGAAAATAATAAAATAATTATAAAATGAAAATAACAATTAACCATTATGATGAAGAAGTTATTTGGTCTAATAATAGAGAAAATAATCTTATTGATGAAACTAACGTAGAAGAAGCTTTTAATGCTTTTAAAGGATTATTAGTTTGTTTAGGTTATAGTCTTAATAGTATAGAACAAGAAATTTTAGAACAAAGCTATTTTATAAATGAAAAAGAAAAAGAAAAAATGTAAATGTGGATGTGAAAAAGAGGGTTTTATTTGGACTAAAGGAATGTTAAAAGAATGTTTTTTAAGATTAAATCCCCCTGAAAAAATTATTTATAAATCTGCTAAACAAAAAATCAAAGAAATTGAGAAAAAAGAAAGAACTAAGAAATTACATAATTGGTTTTTAGAGCTTTTTGATAAACATTGTTTAGAAGATGAGAATGGAAAATATGTAATTTGCTTTGAAAGCGGTAAGAAACTTTATGAAAAATATTACAAGTATAATACAAGTATTTATCATCACATTTTAGAAAAAAACAAATACCTAGAATATGAATTTGAAGAATGGAATATTGTATTTTTAAGTCCAGAAATGCATAATCAAGTTCATATTAATATTGATAAAACTCCTAAAATAAAAAATAAAACAAATGAACTCAGAATACAAATTAGTTGATTTATTAGATTCTATTTGTAATATATTAGGTATAACTTGTAAAGATGTTTTACAGATTAGTACAAAAGGAAGAAACCCTGCCAATACAGACAAATTAAAATTAAAGAAAAAAATTATATTAGCTAAAAGTTTGTTTGTATATTGGAGTAAATTTAAATATAAAATTGATAATAATAAAATAATGCCATTTTTAAAGTTAAAAAAAGAAAGTTCTTTAAATTTGTACTATGAAAATGGTAGAGATTATTCTATTGAATTAAAAACGAATATTAAATGAAAGTAAAATTATTATTAATAGAAAACTTAGAGGAAGATATTAAAAAAGATATAAATTCCTATCTTCCAACTGAAGAAGAATTAGAAAGACGTAAATTAGATAGATTATTAGGTAAAAGTGATTATGAAGAAGGATGGGAACAAATATCTATAAATATACATAAATATCATAAAGAAGTAGATTTTTATTTCAAACTTGAAAATATTTCTGGAGTATTTTTATCTACTATAGAGTGGAAAAATAATAAAATAATGATAATACTATTAGATGGATTAGAATATAATTGTATATATGATGAAGAAGCTTATAAAACCATAATAAATTTTTTAGAACTATAAATAAAAAAAAATGACACCATTTTATTACAAAGGAAAGAGAACATTTAACTTAGAGTCAGGGCAAGAATCAGTAGATACATTTGAAGGATTCTTTTTAGAAGAAGTAGTAGATTTTGCTTTAGGTAAATTACCTAATGATGAAAAAGAACAACTTATTATTAGATTAAAAAATAAAGAGGATAAGGATGTACCTAAACAAATACCTATCTTTGGAAAAGATAATAAAATAATCAAAGTTGAAACAAAAGTAGTAAGAAGAGAAGAAAACTCTTCCCATATTATTGAAGATACAGAAGCTATCTCACGTTGGAGAGAATTATTTAAGATTTAATTGTTTTTTAAGTTTGATTAATAAAGGGGAGATTTTTATCTCCCCTATTTTATTTTTTAATATCTAATTGAATAATTATAAGATTGCAATAATTGATTAGGGTCTTGTAAGTTTAATTTTAAACCTGCAAATTTATATGCTAAACTTAAAAATTTAGAATCTCCTTTATCAAATAAAGATGTTTTTCTTTGATATAGTACATCACTTTCAAACAATCCTGTAGGATAATAAATTGCTGTTTTTAATCCTGTTTCTATTAAGGAAGCAGTATTACCTACATAAGAAGCTGCTACAATAGGTCTTGAAAATATAGCAATAAATTCTTGATGAGCTACAACTGGAGTAAATACTGTAATCTCTCTTCTAAGTCTAAGGAAAAAGTATTGAGCATATTTTTGAGCATCTGTATCATCTTCATCATCATAATATCCTAATAAACCCAAAGATATAAACATTCCTGCTATAATTGCTAATTCTACAAAAGTTTTTTTAATGGCTTGTTTTTGTAATTCTGTATATCCACCTTGTTCTGGAGTTTTGTTCCATTTAGCCAATATTTCAGGAAGGTTTCCTTTCAATCTGTATAAATCTTTTAGAACCGTATTATAAAATGCAATATAATGCCCTTCTCTAACATCTCCTAATTCCCAATCCCCTCTTGTTTTACCATACCTATCCATCCAAAGAGGTAAAAAGAATTTTTTCATGAAGAATAATAATCTGCCGATTGAATAATTTTCTACAAAAGTTTGATCCATTTTTGCATATGCTCCATTTAGTTTTTTATTTATTGCATGAATTTTATTCATGTAGTTTCTCTCTTGTTCTTCTGTAAATTGAACACCTTCTTTTAACTTAGGTAAACCATTATCTCCTTTTTCATAAGCTTCATAAAGAGAAATAATCTTTTTAGACCCATCTGGTAGTATTTGCTCTACTTTTTTAGCTTTAAGCATTGCTATAAAAACAGTCATTTGCATTTCATATTCACCTAGATTCTTACCAAAAAATAATACTTCTCTAAGATTAGTTCTTTTAGACCAAGTAAACTTTTCACCATATTGATTTAAATACTCTCCTTTCATAGGGTCATAATAATCAGTCAACTGTCCAATAAGAGATTTATCATGAGTCTTTGAAATATCAGAAAGCATGTCTTTTTTTAATTTTGTATAAAGTTCACTTTTAGCACTTGCAACATCTTTTTTAGTAATGTATCTTTCACCTGCTGATTCTATCATTATTTGAATATTACCAGAAGCAAAGTTTACAAACCAGTTAGGTATATTACCCATCATCATATTAGAACCTGCTGCGCCTAAAAGAGTATTTGTTAATTTTACATCACTTACTCCAAAAACAGTCTTTAATTCTTTTTGCCATTCATCGTAAAAATATCTATCAATAATGTTTTGCACATTTCTAAGCCTTGTATTAGTTTTACCTTTTACAGAAGTAGACACATTTAATAAACCTTTATCCTTTAATGATTTTCCTAAAACATCTATTAAACCTTTTTCATTTGGTTGATTTTCAGATTTTTCTAATTGGTCTATTAAGACCTCCATTACAGGCATGTGTTTTGTAAATAATTTAGATTTTTCAGCACTTAGTCCATAATCTAATGCAGCAGACCAAATATCATAAGATTGGTCTTTTATATCAATTTTAGATTTTCCTTCTACTGGAATGAATTTAGCTTCTTCTCCTGCCATATTTGTAAAAGTAGAACGAGTACCAAGCTCTTTTTCATCTTGCTCATTCCTAACAAATTTATTTTTCAGGTTTGTATAAATACCTTTTCCTTTATCATCTAATACTCGTTCAGTTACAGTTTTTTGTTTAGAAGGCACTGAATAATAAATATAGTTATTAGAATCTAATCCTTTCTGTCTTTCTTCTAAAAATGACTGTAAGTGTTTTATAGCTTGATATTTAGCTTTACCCTTCGCATCTGTAGCATTTTTTAATTTCAGATATCTAAAGTTTTCTGTTACAAATTTTGAATCTCTTCTTACATTAGGTCTTCCAAATTGGTCTAAATAATTAGGGTTAAGAGCTTCAGGTTTTAATTCATAAGAAGAATATTGAGCAGCAGGTTGTTCTTTTATGTAATCAGGATTAGTAGGTACAATTACTTTATAATAATAAGCTGGTTCTGTAGTTAATATTGATTCTCCCATAGTTGAATCATATCTTGATTTTTGAATATGATTGTTAATGAACCATTCATTTGTAGTTTTAAATTCATTCATCAAAATATTATCAGATTTCACTTCTGCTACAGATAAATCTTTTAGAATTGCAAATTCTGATAATGCTCTTTCAAAATCGTCCTCATAATACTTAGTAGTTTTATATTCAACCATAGAATTATATTGTTCATATAAATCCCCAAGTTTTTTTGAATCTGAATTTGACATCTTTTCTCTCAAAGATTTTATTTGATTGTTAGCTATATCAATTGCTCTTTCTAAGTCAACTAATTGACTTTTGACAGATTCTGGCAAGTCATTTACCTGTATTTCTCTTTCAAAATCTCTATATTCCTTAGTTATTGCTAACATTTGTTCCCAATAACTATTTAGACTCTCCTTTAAACCTATAGCTAATTTTTCATCTTTATATTCTCTTTTATCTAATAACTCATTTATTTTTTCCAATAACTCTTTTCTTTTTTCATAAAATTCAGAAGTGGGGGAAATAATAGTATTTAAAGATTGCCACTCTTTATATTCTTCAGATTTAAGAACTTCTTCAGTTGAACCATATTTAGTTAAAAGTTGAGATATTTTTTTAGCTTTTGCTGATTCCCACGCTGTCTCATTAAATACCTTAACTCTGAAATCATTTAATTTATTTCTTCTTTCTCTGAGAATTTCAGAGATTTCTAAATCTGCTCCAGTTTTTTTATTTCCATTTCTATCAAAAGTGGAGTATAGATTATTATAATTTCTCCATGCTTCTCTAAGTGCAATATATTCTTCGTCTTGCCAATTCCCCTCATTGAAATCTTTTATGTTGTTACGAAGATGAATATCGTTAATGGTTTGCATTACTTCATTGTAAACATCTTTTACATTTCTACCATCACTAACAACAACGTCAATACTATCTAACACTTTTTGATAATTCGAATTATATTTACTTTCATAGTATTTTTTTCTGAAGTTGGATAAGTCTTTTTTTGCTTTTATTTTTTCATCTCCTTCTGTTATATCTACTTTATGTTTTAAAACATCTTCTTCATAATAAACATTTTGGTCAACATCTGTGATATATGTCAATCTAACAGTAGTTTCTGTAGAACCGTCTGATTTTCTATGTAATTGTTTTACTTCATATACTAAATCTTCGTTAAGAGCTTTTGGAGTATCTTTACTTACTCCTAATGCTTTTACTAAATCATCGTGAGCTTTGCCCATTTTTTCTTCATGGATTTTAGCTATTTTGGATAAATCTCTCATTATATCCTGCATATACTTCTCAGTTCCTGCAATTACATAATCATCATTATTAATATTGGCAAATAGGTTACTAAAAAACCAATCTGAATCTCCAAATTCACCTTGTATAACTTTAGCAATAATATTTGGAGAAGGAAGTAAATCAATCATTTTTTGCCATTTTTCTACTTCTGCCAAATATTTATCTCTTGCAGAACCTGTAGAATTATCAGCATCATATTTTGCTTTAGCAAGCCTCTGTGAATATTCATCAATCATTCTTTGTTTATCTTCTTCGGAAAAATATCTATTAAGAGTTTCTGATATAAGAGGTAGACTTCTTCTAAAATATTCATTTTCAATACCTTCTATATCTGAAAGAGCATTTTTAAGATATTTCACAAATAAATTATTTTCATCTTCATCCTTTAATTCATATAGCGTATTAGATATAGCAGTTTTATTTACTTGTGCCAAATCAAAACTTTTTTTCATCAAAGACAAAACTTCTTGATTTGATAACTTCTCTTCATTATTTACTATTTTGACAAAATTATTCCTTATATTTTTTATACCTAACGACATTTCTTCAATATAATTTATATATTGCACAACTGTAGCTAAATAATATTTTATCTGTTCTGGGTCATCTTTACCGACTTCAGATAACCTGTTGTAAATTTCTTCCCACTGAATTTTAGTTTTTGTAAATAAACCATCCTTATCAAACACTTGATAAAGTTTTTTATTTAATTCATCCTTTGAACTTCCATATTTTTTATAAATGTCTACAATAGATTTAAAAATATTTTCTAATTGTTTTTCAAATTCAACGCTATTTTCATTTTGTAATTTTTCAGTAAGGCTTGAAAATATTTTTTCCCTATCTATTTGTTCTTGTGATTTTACTTTTGTAACCTTTGATTCTATAAAAGAAGGAATTATTTTATTTCCAAAATCAATAAGATATTTAACTTTGTAATTACTTAAAGTGTTGTCATTAATAGGAGTATAAAACAAGTTATTCAAATCATAAGATGTAGGTAATTCAAATTTTCCTACTCCTTCTATAACACTACCTTCTCCTACATACCCTATTGGAACTATTTGTAACTCTATGTTTGAATCATACCCTAAAATTTCTTTTAACATTTTAGCATATAGAGTCAATTGCTTAGAATGATTATTTTCTTCACTTTTAAATTTACTTTCAAGAGTTTGTTTTTTTCCATAAGTTGTTACTGAATTTTTACCTAACAACTTAGATTTAAAATCGTGAATGGTAATAGAACCATCTTTTTTTATTTCTAACAGGTCTATTGTTCCAGCAATCTTATTTTCTTGATTACCTATAGAAACTTCACTTACTATTACACTCCCATTTAATTTTAAGGCTTTTATATAATCATAAATAGATGTAAACATCTGGTCTAAGAAAATATCAGGGTATCCTTTAGCTTTATAAAATTCAGCTAATTCAGATTGTTTAAATCTATTCAATATATCTGTTATTGTAGAGGATGATGTATTGACTTGTTTTGCTAAATCATGTATCAAATTTCCTAAATTACTATATTCTGAAAAATCTGATGTAAATTTCTTAGTATAAACAAATGAAGATACAGGGAACAATTCTATTTTTTCTCCATCTGGATTGATAAAATATTGATGAGTATCTTCCTGAAATTCTATTATTTTATTGTTCTCTAATACTTTCGTAAGAGATTGTTTCTGTAAAGGAGAAATATTAGGGGTATTTAGATAACCATCCACTTCTTCATTGGAAAGGGAATAATAAGTCATTTCATCTCCTTTTATGTCGAAAGAAGTATTATTTTCTGCTAAAACAGATGCTAATTCAGTAAGTGACATGTTCTCATCTAATTGAGAAATATCTCTTTGAACAAAATCATTTCCAAACATCTTATCCAAAATGGATTTTAACCAATTTTTAAATTTATCAAACCAAGTTTGTTGTTCAGGTAATAAGTCAGATACTTTTTGAGTAAGAGCTTGTGTTAAAAATTCTCTATTCTTATCAAAAATAGAATCGTATACTTTGTCATATTCTGTAAATACTCTATCTTTTAGGTCAGGAAATAATTCCTTAGCTTCTTTCAAAAGAGATTTAAACAACTCAGGATTATCTTTTTCAAGTGCATTTACAAAAGGGTGTAGAAATTCTTCAATTGTAATGTCTTTAGATACTCTTTCTTTGATAATATATACTTGTCCTTTATGGTAAAATGAATTTATCTGTTTTCCTAAATCATTAACTTTAGCTTGAACTTCTTTAGGTATTTCATTTACGGAAATAACATTTACTCTAATGTTAGGGAACATTTTAGAGAATCTATTTATAATAGGTTGTACTACTTTTCTAAACCATTTGCTATCAGGTAATTGAGCTAATTGTTCTGTTTTATTTGAAAGATTAGATTGAGGTTTTTCTTTAATATCATCTAATGCATATGATTTTGAAGATTCGTAGTTCTTATGTCTAAACCCTTCGTAATTGAAATTAAAAGAGTCTTTAGATTTCAAATATGGCGTAAAAGCTTTCCAATCAATAAAATCTTTATCTCTTCCCATTTTAAGTTTAGCAATCATTATTTCTTTCCATAACTTAAAATAATTTTCATGTTCTTCCTGAAAAGGTCTTAATCTAATAAAAAAATCTATTGCATATCCTGTATTTTTTATCCACTCTCCCTTTTTATGTGCAATTTTTTGTATCGTTTTCTTTTTTACAGGTTTTTTAGTAATTCTGTCTTTTGTATAAAAAGATTTTTCTTCTTCGTGAAAACCGTCTTCTTCATAAAATTGACCATCAATAACCCCTTGAACAGTTAAACTTTCATAATTATTATGATCACTTCCATAAAATCCATTAGTTATTTGAAAAGAAGGATACTTTTGTTTAAATTCCTTAAACCAATTAAATTTTTCAACATAAGAAAGCCCTACTTTTGCTGCAATAGTTAAATCTGGACTTAAATTATTAATTAAATTTGTTAATATTTCTTTATTTTCAGCATTAGAGTTTAAATCATAGGGAACTACAAAATCTATGTCATGCAAAGTTTCATTAATTGTCCTATAAACACTACCTGCTTTTCTTAATGCAAGTGAACCTGTAAGAATTAAATTTAATTTTTGTTGACTGAATTCTACTAATTCTTTAGCAAAAGAATCACTCTCTATAGTATCTTTGTAATATTTTTGAATTTGTTCCTGACCTAAAGAATAATTAAAGTATTCATAATTTCTATCTAAAACTTCATTAGCTAAACTAATACCAATATTCTCTAATTTTTGTTTTTGATTAGAATATTTATCAGAAAAATTAGAAAGAAAATCTTCAATCATGAAAATAATCTTATTCCATAAAGAAAAATCTTCTTTAGTCCATTTAGTATCTAATATTTTAGTAAATTCTTTTTTATTTAAGTAATAATTTTGTAAATTATCTCTTAAAAAATCAATTATAACTAAGTCTCTTATTTTATTTTTCCACTCTTTAGAATTTTTTATAAACCCTTCTTTTTGTTTTATAGTATTTGTATGATAATCAAATCTTTCCTGATATTTATCCCATTTATTAATAAGATATCGTAACTCAGAACGCAATTTGTTATTCTG
>Ga0208825_1000617_pt1 | contig 32559 bp, 24 predicted proteins | sample AD_UKC113_MetaG_FD_184450 | JGI IMG/M metagenome (GOLD analysis project Ga0208825, IMG submission 184450) | Active sludge microbial communities of municipal wastewater-treating anaerobic digesters from Hong Kong - AD_UKC113_MetaG (SPAdes)... | ecosystem: Engineered > Bioreactor > Anaerobic >...
GTAACTGTGCCAACAAGTCCTAAGTCATCGCCATCTTTTTGTATTTTTTTGCCTTTCAGAAGATTATTGTCGACTCCGCAAATACCAATTCCATTTCCGCTATTTGTGTTAATAAGATTTACAATTTCTTTATTTATTTTACCAGCAAGCACCATAAGAACAATTTCGATCATTTGCTTGTCTGTGTACCGTTGGCCGTGTACAAACCTGCTCTCAATTTGAAGTTTATTTGCAAACTCGGTAATCTCTTTCCCGCCGCCATGGATAATTACAACATTGATTCCTATTTTCCGAAGGATCGTTACATCTTTTGAAAATGTCTTTTTCAGTTCGCCATGGATCATTGCTGCACCGCCATACTTTATGACAAAAGTTTTCCCTTCATACTTTTGAATGTATGGCAGAGCCTCGATGAGAACTTCTTCTTTTGTTTGGTGATCAATATGCAATGGCGTCATTTTTTGTGTCCTTCTGAAAAATTACGATCGGTAGCTTGCATTGATGTGAACGTACTCTTTAGATAGATCGCATGTATAAAAACATGCCGATGCCGAGCCTTGATGAAGATTTACGTTGATAATGATATGATCTTGTGAAAGAATTTTCTTTGCTTCATCTTCATTGAGCACAATTTCGTAATTGGGATTCAACACAGGAAGTTCATTGAAAGAAATTGCAACTCTTGCAGGATCGAAATCAATCCCCGAATAACCTACTGCGCAGAGAATTCTTCCCCAATTTGCATCTGCTCCGTGCATTGCTGTTTTAACAAGATTTGAATTCGCAACGGCTCGTGCTGCTTGAACAGCTTCTTCTTCCGTATGTGCGCCCGCAACGACAACCTCGATGAGTTTTGTTGCCCCTTCGCCATCACGAGCAATCATTTTTGCGAGTTTAACAAGCACATATTCTAATGCAGTTACGAATTTTGAGTATTCTTCAGTCCCTTCGGTAATTTTTTTGTTCTGTGCCAATCCGTTTGCCATAATCGCTGCCATATCGTTTGTACTTGTGTCGCCATCAACGGATAATCTGTTGAAGGATCGGCTGTTGGCAGTATGCAAAGCTGAGGCAAGCGCTGAGTGTTCAATAACCGCATCGGTTGTGATGAAGGCAAGCATGGTTGCCATATTTGGGGCAATCATTCCTGAACCTTTTGCCATTCCACCAATTGTTATAGTAGCTGTGCCAGATGTGTACTGAACGGCAACTTCTTTTTGGAATGTATCGGTCGTCATTATTGCTTCTGCAGCGTCTTGATGTCCGTCTTTGCTTAGTTTTGTTGCGACATCGTTAATTCCAGCGATGACTTTGTCTATTGGAAGATATTGTCCAATAACGCCAGTTGAAGCAACAAGAACTTGTTGCTCTGGCACGTTGAGCGCCTGCGCTGTGGTTTTTATCATTGTCCATGCATCTTGAAGTCCTCGTTCGCCTGTGCATGCATTAGCATTTCCGCTGTTGACAATAATTGCAGAGCAAAGTTGCGATTGCGCAAGTTGTTTTTTATCAACAAGAATTGGCGCCGCTTGAGTTTTGTTTAATGTAAATACTGCTGCGGTAACTGCTGGCGCTTGTGAAGAGATTAGTGCAATATCTTTTTTTGCTTTTCGTATTCCACAGTAAACTCCTCCTGCTTGAAATCCTTGTGCTGCTGTAACTCCTCCCTGGCATTCGTTGAGGAAATCTGTCATTAGAGTAAACCCTCCGTTTCAGGAAATTGGAACATAAGATTCATGTTTTGTACTGCTTGTCCAGCAGCGCCTTTAATAAGATTATCGATTACTGCAAAGAGAACAATATGATGAGAATCTGGAAGAAGAGAGAAACCGATGTCAATAAAATTTGTTTGCACAACATGCTTGAGCTCAGGAATGCGAGTCGAAGAGAATCGCACAAATGGAGCAGAGCTATAGTATGCGGCGTAAGCATTTTCAATATCGCTGATTTGAACGGACTTTTGCAAAGTGGCGTGAATAGTTGTATAAATTCCTCGAGTGATTGGAAGAAGATGAGGAATAAAAATTACAGGCGTCGATTTGCCGGTAATTTGTTCGAGAACCGTTCTAATTTCCGGAATATGTTGATGCACGCCTACTTTATAGGCTCTCACCGAGTCGTTTACTTCACAGAAAGAGTATTCAGGCAAAGAACTGCGTCCAGCACCAGATACGCCGGATAACGAATTGGCGATGATCGATGTTGGATCGAGGATTCCTTCTTTTACTAATGGAGCAAGCGGCAGAATGACGCTTGTTGGATAGCATCCTGGATTTGAGACAAATTGCGCAGTACGTATTTTGTTTGCGAACCACTCCGGTAATCCAAAGACAGCTTCGCTCAGAGTTTCGGGTGCAGTATGTTCCCGCTTGTAATATTGCTTATAAAGATTGGTGTCTTTCAGCCGAAAATCTCCGCTTAAATCAATAACGCGCTTTCCAGCCGCTCGAAGCTGAGGAACCAGAGTAAGGGCTTCTCCAGATGGAAGAGCGACAAAGACAAGATCACTTTGGGCGACTTTCTCAATTGAAAATTCATCAAGAATTAACGAGATACGATTGCGAAAGGCAGGTGCAATTTCATCGAAGCGCTTTCCAGCAGAACTATGAGCAAAGAGATTGTCGATCGTTACATTTCGATGGCGCAGGAGGATGTTTACAAGCTCTATTCCAGAATATCCAGATGCTCCAATAACTGATACATGAATTTTTTTATCCATTCTCTCTCCTATCATAATGAATAAATATGCATAAGAATTGATATTTATGCAATAAGATATTTTTGGATTTTTATTAAATTATTTTCAGCAAACGTATTCTCTATGAAAGGATGAATCCAACGGGAAAGATTCTCTAAGGATAACCGATTGATTTGAATTCCCACGAAACGTTCAATATATTGGTAGAGGAAATTTAGAACAATTGTATAGGTTTCTATGGGCTTTACATGCGGAATAATTGGATTACCGAATGTTGGTAAATCGACGCTTTTCAATGCGCTTACTTCAGCTGGCGCTGCCGTTGCGAATTATCCTTTCTGTACAATCGATCCAAATGTTGGTGTTGTCAATGTGCCTGACCAACGACTTGCTCGAATGGCGCAAATTTATCATACCGAAAAAATTATCCCAACGACATTAGAGTTTCTCGACATTGCTGGATTAGTGAAAGGCGCCAGCACAGGCGAGGGGTTAGGGAATCAATTTCTTTCGCATATCAGAATGGTGGATGCAATTGCACATGTCGTTCGCTGCTTTGAAGATGAAAATATTGTCCATGTTGATGGTGCCATCAATCCTCAGTACGATATTGAAATTGTCGAGACAGAGTTGATATTGAAGGACCTGGAAACTATCGAGAAGAAAATCAAAGATGTTGAGAAACGTATTCGAACAGGCGACAAGAAAGTAAAAGCAGAAGCTGATTTCTATGAAGCGCTCAAACAGCATCTTTCGTCCGGTCGTTTAGCTCGATATTATCAATTGACGCACGAAGACGAAAAACAATATCTCCATGAGTTGCATTTATTGACATCGAAACCGGTAATGTATGTGTGCAATGTCCATGAACGCGATCTTTTACATGAGAATTCCTACGTCGAATCTGTGCGGCGTGTCGCTGAACGCGAAGGAGCAAAAGTTGTAGTTGTATGCGCTGCTGTTGAGGCGGAAATTGCAGAGCTTCCCGAATCGGAACGCGCTGATTTTCTCAAAGGTTTGAATCTTCAAGAATCAGGCTTGAGCAAAGTGATTCGCGAAGGCTACAATTTATTACAATTGATTACTTTCTTTACGGCTGGTCCAAAAGAAGTTCATGCGTGGACAATTCATAGAGGGGCAACAGCGCCAGAAGCTGCGGGTGAAATTCATAGCGATTTTCAAAAGGGGTTTATTCGCGCCGAAATTATTAAGTACGCTGATCTTGATAGACTTGGCTCGGAAACAGCGGTGAAGGAAGCTGGCTTGCTTCACATCGAAGGACATGAGTATGTTATGGAAGATGGCGATATCATGGTTGTTCGATTTAATGTGTAAGAAAATGGGAAGAGAACTTTGATCCTTCAACGATAATCTACTCTGATAAGTGAAATGGTAATTTATTCAAGTTATGTGTTGGAAATTCATTTCTTTTACAGTCGATAATTTTTTCAACACAATGTGTGACTGTATGATTTTTGTTTAGAATTGGTTGCTCATTTTTCCCTTCCTATAAAAATTCTCGCCTTTTTTAGAAAAATCTTACTACCTTTTTAAGTAATTAGATTATATAAAGACAACATTGATATAGGTGTGCAATGGCTACAATAAAAGGTACGGTCGAAATTAACATCGATCTTTGTAAAGGATGCGAATTATGTGTTGTCGCTTGTCCACAGAAATGTTTGGAACTTGCTCCAACACTCAACATCAAAGGTTACAGATACGCTCGATTAAAAGATGACACCTGCACGGGATGTGTAAATTGCGCAATAGTTTGTCCAGATTGCGTTATTACTGTATACCGCCAGGCAAAAGCAAAATAAGGAATTGAAAGCTATGAAAACTGATGGTGAAAAAGAAGTTCGATTGATGAAAGGGAATGAGGCGCTTGCTGAAGCTGCGTTTCGGGCAGGAATGAAAGCCTATTTTGGCTATCCAATTACTCCGCAATCAGAAGTAATGGAATACTTAACATTCCACGCTCCAGAACATCCAGATGTGGTTGTGCTTCAGGCTGAGAGCGAAGTTGCTGCTATCAATATGGTGTATGGAGCCGCTGGCGCTGGCGCGCGTGTTATGATTTCTTCTTCGAGTCCGGGAATTAGTTTAATGCAAGAAGGAATTTCTTATATGACGTCGGCGCAAATTCCCGCTCTCATCGTCAATGTTCAGCGTGGCGGTCCGGGTTTAGGAACTATTCAACCATCGCAGGGAGATTATTTCCAGGCGGTCAAAGGAGGCGGGCATGGAGATTATCATCTTCTGGTTCTTGCTCCAGCCTCGGTGCAGGAAATGGTTGATTTTGTGATCGAAGGTTTCCGACTAACGGAAAAATACAGAAATCCTGCAATGATTCTTGCTGATGGCGCTTTAGGACAAATGATGGAAAAAGTAGCGTTGCCGCCGCAAGGAATTCTTCCACCGACGCCCGCACCGTGGGCAACAACTGGAAAACCCGAAACTCGAGAACGAAATATTCTTACTTCTCTCTTTATGGAACCAGAGAGAATGGAAAGCATCAATCTTCACCTTCAAAAAAAATATAGAATGATGGAAGAGACGGAAGTTCGCTACGAATGTATTGGAACGGACGATGCTGATATAATTCTTGTAGCCTTTGGACTGATGGCGCGCGTTTGTCTAAAAGTGATGGAAATTGCCAGAGAAAAAGGATTGAAAGTTGGATTACTTCGGCCAATGACGTTGTATCCGTTTCCCTCGGCTATTCTTCGTAAGCTTGCCGAAAGCGTCGATGCGTTTTTGACAGTTGAAATGAATGCAGGGCAAATGGTTGAAGATGTAAGATTAAGTGTCGAAGGGAAAAAGCCTGTGTATTTCTATGGTCGTATGGGTGGAATGATTCCAACGCCTGAAGAAATACTTGAGAAACTCTTCAGTATTGTTCACGTTCAAGTTCGATGAGGTGGAATATGACGATGCATAATGATATGGAAGTTGTTTATAAAAAACCGCAAACGCTTACTGATACGCCAATGCATTATTGCCCCGGTTGCGGGCACGGCGTGGTTCACAAAATTTTGATGGAAGTGATCGATGAACTTGGTATTCAATCACAGACAGTTGGTGTTGCTCCTGTTGGCTGTGCAGTCTTCGCGTATGATTATATGAATATCGATATGCAAGAAGCGGCGCACGGAAGAGCGAGTGCGGTTGCAACCGGAATTAAACGGGTCTTGCCGGATAAATATGTTTTTTCTTATCAAGGCGATGGCGATTTAGCCGCCATTGGCACAGCTGAAACAATTCACACTGTCAATCGTGGCGAAAATATTCTTATTGTTTTTATCAATAATGCAATTTACGGAATGACCGGCGGACAAATGGCGCCCACGACGCTTGATGGAATGATAACTTCTACATCGCCGTATGGACGCGATGTGCATACGATGGGTTTCCCATTGAAAATCACTGACCTTGTAGCTCAACTTCCGGGCGCTTACTATGTAACCCGTCAAGCGGTCTATTCAACGCAACATGTGAGGAAACTTAAAAAAGCTATTACGATGTCATTTCAGTTTCAAAAAGAGAAGAAGGGAACATGCTTCATCGAAGTTGTATCGAATTGTCCGTCAGGATGGAAGATGACTCCTGTCGAAGCAAACCAGTGGCTGGAAAAAAATATGATTCCATTTTATCCGTTGGGCGATTTGAAAGCTCCCAGATGATAATGTAAAGAAGGAAAAGTTCTATGAAACAAACTTATGAAATTGTTATTGCTGGATTCGGTGGACAGGGTGTATTATCGCTTGGACAAATTCTAGCGTACGCTGCAATAAAGGAAAACAAAGAAGTAAGCTGGATGCCGTCGTATGGACCTGAGATGCGTGGTGGAACAGCAAATTGCATCGTTATTATTTCAGATAAAAGAATTAGTTCGCCAATTGTTACAAAATTCGATGTTGCATTTTTGCTCAACCAGCCATCAGTCGATAAATTCGAATCAAAAGTCTATCCAAATGGAATGCTTCTCTATGAGCAATCGACTGTCATAAATCCGCCAACTCGAACTGATATTGAAGTTCTTGGAATCCAAGGAATGGCGGAGGCAGAAAAAATTTCGAGTAAACAAGTTGCAAACATGATTTTACTTGGCGCTTTTCTTGAACGTCATCCAATTGTAAAAACCGAAAATGTTCTTCAAGCGCTGCGAAGTGTTTTACCTTCTCATCGACAACATCTTATCGGCGTAAATGAACAAGCTCTTGAAAAGGGGAAAGAAATTGCGAAGGCGACTGCGCAGGTAAAACTATAAAGAAGTGCAGACTGCAATAGGATGGGGTGGATGGGAAGTGGAGAATATAATCATTGTGTGAAAAATTCTATTAGAACGTCATTGCAGGAGGTAAGAAAAGAGGAAGATGGATGTTGCAATTTTTTCTCAAACAAATAAGTCCATTGAATTACAATAGACAAACTGAAAACTCGCTTTGGAACATCATCCAATAAATTTGCTTTTTGTGTCGTTGCAAAACACAATGAGGAATCTGGTTTTACTCAAAGTATGAATCGGTATTGAATCTATAGAGGAGGAGAATGAGCGATGAATATTGGTGTAATAAAAGAACGATTTGTGTCCGAACGTCGAGTATCGCTTACTCCGGGAGGAGTTCGTACACTTGTAAACCTTGGAGCTACAGTGTACGTCGAGCGAAATGCAGGTTCACAGAGCTTCTTCTCTGACCACGAGTATCAAGAAGCTGGTGCGACAATAGTTTATAGTCCCGAAGAACTCGTAAATCGCTCTGATGTAATATTAAAAATTGCTCCCCCATCTCTTGAAGAAATACAAATGCTTCACGAGAATCAAACTCTCTTTTCGGCTCTTCACCTCTCTATTGCGAAACGCGCTATCATCGAAACGCTTTTAGAGAAAAAAATAACAGCGATTGCGCATGAACTTATCGAGAATGAACGTGGCGAATTACCGATAGTTCAAATGATGTCCGAAATTGCTGGACAACTTTCGATTCACGTTGCCGCTCATTACCTTCAGAGCAGGCAGGATGGCCGTGGTGTTTTGTTAGGAAGTATTCCCGGTGTGCCTGCGGCTAATGTTGTTATTCTTGGTGCAGGTACTGTTGGAAGAACCGCCGCTCGTGTTGCATTGGGATCAGGCGCTTTTGTTACAGTTATTGACAGAAATATTGTTCGACTACGAGAAATCGAAAATATGTTCCAATGGCGTGTCTCGACCGCAGTTGCCGATCCGTATAACATTGAACTTGCCGTTCGGAAAGCCGATGCGCTCATCGGCGCTGTGTTGATGAAAGGTGAAAAAACCCCTCATATTGTTACGGAAGAGATGGTAAAGCGTATGAAGCCAGGCTCTGTCATTGTTGATCTTTCCATTGACCATGGCGGATGCGTTGAAACTAGCAGACCAACAACGTTGCTCGATCCAACTTTCGTTCTGCACCATGTTATTCATTACTGTGTTCCTAATATGCCTGCAGCAGTGCCACGAACTGCCACGGTTGGTTGGACAAATGTTCTTCTTCCATTTCTCCGTGAGGCGACAGAACTTGGAATTGATGGAGTCCTGCGTTCGGATGTGGGACTTGCCCATGGCGTTTGCACTTACAAAGGACACTGTACGAACAGTATTGCATCTCGTGTGTTCGATATTGATTACACTGATATTGCTTTGTTGCTCTGAAACGAAACTTATAGAGGAATTGTGCTATGGATTGGATAGATCAGTACAAATCGAAAATAGTTTCGGTTGATGAAGCTGTTGCCTGTGTTCAATCAGGAGATAAAATTTTTCTTAGCGGGAATGCTGCGACGCCATTATTTTTAACCCGAGCGCTTGCGAAACGTGCATCCGAACTTACCAATGTCGAGGTCGATCATCTTCTCTTAATGGGCGACGATCCGCTTACAAAACCTGGAATGGAGAAGCACTTTTATCACAATTCACTCTTCGTTGGGCCAGGCGATCGCCAATCAATTGCCGAAGGAATTTCTGATTACGTCCCTGTCCATCTTTCCGAAGTACCGGATCTTCTTCGTCAACGGTACATTCCTCTCGATGTAGCTTTTATTCATGTTTCGCCGCCGGATGCCCATGGCTTTATGAGCTTTGGCGTTGAATGTGCCGCAACGAAAGCAGCAGCGGAGAATGCAAATATTGTTGTAGCTCAGGTGAATGATCAAATGCCGCGGACACTCGGCGATGTTTTTATCCATGTCTCGCGAGTGGATAAGATTGTCGAATGTTCTGAGCCTCTGCTTGAGTATTGTCCCACAGCATCGTCCGAAGTGGAAGAGCGACTCGCAGAGTTCATCGCCCCAATGATTGAAGATGGCGCAACGCTTCAATTAGGTATTGGCGGAATACCAGATGCAGTGCTCGCTCGTCTTGAAGGAAAACAACATCTAGGTATTCATTCGGAGATGGTATCGGATGGAGTTATGAAAGCGGTAGAGAAAGGAATTATTACAAATCTCAAGAAGACGCTTCATCCAAACAAAGCTGTTTCTACATTTGTTCTAGGATCGAAGCAATTGTACGAGTATGTCCATAATAATCCACTCTTCGAAATTCATCCTTGTGATTATACGAATAATCCTTTTATCATTTCCCAGAATGAAAAAATGGTGTCCATCAATTCCGCAATTGAAGTAGATATTACCGGGCAGGTCTGCGCCGATTCGATTGGTACGAAAATTTACAGCGGATTTGGCGGTCAGGTTGACTTTATTCGCGGCGCTGCGTATTCGAAAGGTGGAAAACCAATTATTGCATTGCCCTCGACTACAAAAGATGGAAAATACTCTCGCATTGTTCCGCAGTTACGGCAAGGAGCTGGTGTTGTAACCACACGAGCGGATGTACACTATATCATAACTGAATTCGGCGTAGCATCACTGCATGGGAAAAATATTCACCAGCGTGCAGAAGCGCTTATTGCAATTGCTCATCCAAACTTTCGTAGTGAATTAGAGCAGTATTTTTCGTCACTCTATTCAAAGAAGAAATGAAGAGAGTAATTCTATTTGATCATTCATCATACTCAGTAAATTATTCTCACCAATATTTTTAGGAAGAGAAATTAATGTTCGGTACAATCAGTCTCTGGTTTTCATTTATTGCTATTGCGTGTTCGATTGTATTGTATGGTTTATCATTAAAAAATGATAAACGCCTTCGCCTCGCACGGAGTTCGACCGTTGCGGCAGTAGTCGGTGTGTTTTTAACGGCGGCAATTTTATTGTGGCATATTCTTAATCATCATTTCGAATACAATTTTGTCTTCAGCCATACGTCAAGAGATTTAACTTTTCCATTTATAATTTCGGCATTGTGGGCAGGACAGGAAGGAAGTCTATTACTTTGGGCAATGTTTACAGGAATTGTCGGTTGTATTCTCATGCAGCAATCGAAACAGAGAGGCAATGAAAAAGAAACAATGATGCTCTATAACGGAATTCTGTTTTTCTTGATTCTGTTGCTTGTTGCTCGTTCGCCGTTTCGTTTAGTCTGGGAAGTAAGGAAAGATATTCCTCAAGGAGTGATACCTGCAGATGGAAGAGGACTCAATCCGTTACTCCAAAGTTTCTGGATGCTGATTCATCCTCCAATTTTGTTTTTAGGATTCTCGCTTCTTTCTGTTCCATTTGTTTTGGCAATTTCGGCTCTTTGGCGTCGTGAATATTATCAATGGATTCGTCAAGTGCTGCCGTGGCTTCTTTTGGGAATTACCTTCCTTGGTGCAGGAATGATTTTGGGTGGATATTGGGCTTACGGCACGCTTGGATGGGGCGGTTGGTGGGGCTGGGATCCAATTGAAAATTCATCTCTCGTTCCCTGGCTCATCTCCGTAATATTGCTCCACACGATGATGGTTTTTCTCCGCACACGCAAACTTCTTCGCGCTAATTTTATTTTAGCAATCCTCCCATTTGTTTTTATACTCTACAGCACTTTTTTGACGAGAAGCGGCGTACTCTCGAATGCTTCTGTACATTCTTTTGCGAGCTCGGGCAATTTTATTTACATCTTCCTTCTATTATGGATCGTTAGTTTTCTTGTTCTTGGTACAATTTTCTTCTTCAAGAGGTTTCGAGAACTTCGAGTAGAATCGTCGCCTTCTCCATCTATTTCTCGTGAATCGTTTGTCATACTTGCTGTATCGATGCTGGGAATTATTGCATTTGTGGTTTTCTTTGGAACAAACCTTCCTTTGTTTACACACAGTGCAGTCGAGCCGTCGTTCTATAATAATAGAACATTGCCGCTTGCGGTTTGCACCGTGTTACTTCTTGCGATGAGTCTAGTTGTTGGTTGGCAAGAGAATGGTTCGAATGTAATTGTAAAGAGAATGAAAGCGCCGTTCTTTTTTTCTATCATTGGCGTTCTTATTCTATTCATTTTTGGGGTGAAGGATGCTGGATCGCTTGCATTGATTTTTGCATCGTTCTGTGCGCTCTATACTTCTGTCCGTTATTTATTTCAGATTGTACAGCAAAAGTCGCATGCGCTTGGAGGTGCAATTTCACATATAGGCGTTGCATTGTTTTTTTTAGCGGTCGTTGCTTCGGGTCGTTTCGCTCAGCAAGAAACGATTCTTTTGGAAGAAGGTACTTCTCGTTCTGCACTCGGAATGGAGTTGACGTACCTTGGCGCTGAAAAAGCTCAAGATGGAAAAATTCGGTTTGGGGTACAAGTCAAAAAAAATAATTCATCGAAAATTTTGTACCCTGCCATTTTCTTCAAACAGAATTCAAAGATGGTCTTTGAGTATCCAGACTATTGGGTCCGATGGAATGAAGATATTTATGTTGAACCAGATTCTTTCAAAACTGGAAAATCAGAAATTCGATATCGGGCGGAGCTTTCTTTAAAAAAGGATAAAGATACACTCTATGCGGGATACAAATTCAGATTACTTGACATCCAGATGGAACAAAATGGAAATGCGACAACGTCGAAAAACAGCGATACAATCAGAGCAATTGTGTTGGTGCACTCGAACAAGGGGAAGGATACCTTAAAACCGATAGCGATATTCAAAGCCGATTCTATAATAACATTACAACCAGCATTTCTCAAAGAAGACACAATCGGATTAGCCTTGCTTAATGCGCAAGTACTCAGTGAGGATACATTACCGACCGTTGTTGTTGGAATTGTATCATCTTCTATGGTAGGGGAGATGCAGCATCGGGATGCTCTTCTGGTTGATGTTAGTGTAAAGCCATTTATGAGCGTTCTCTGGATTGCAGCGTTCTTGATTCTTCTTGGCGTTCTTCTAATGGGGTGGGATAATAGAAGAACTGAAAAATCTCTATAATGAGAGGATTGTAAATATTGATGAAGATTCTTCATGTGCTTTCTCAATACGAAGTTAATGGAGCGGAAACATACGCTGCAACATTGGCGGATGAATGCATTCGGCAAGGGGATAGTGTTTCGATTGTATCCGATACATTTCGTACTCCAACGCAGGCGAACGTCGTTCAGTATCCCATCGGAAATCGTTCCTACATGCAAAGATTTCGCAATATTATTTTCCTTCATAAATATATTGAGCAACATGGAATTGATGTTGTTCACGCTCATTCGAGAGCGGCAAGTTGGGTTTCGTACTTTGCAACGCGGCAGGCAAGAGTACCGCTTGTATCCAGTATTCATATGCGTCAACATCTCCATGCGTCGAGTAAATTGTATTCTGTGTATGGGGAAAAACTAATTGCTGTGTGTAAAGCAATCTATGATCACCTTAGAGATGAAATGCACTTTCCTGAGGATAAGCTTGTCGTAATTCCTAATGGCATTGATCTTTCCCAGTGGCGCTTTCAACCAAAGAGCAACCATGATGGAAAAAAATATGTGGCTGTCGTAGGACGTTTTACTGGTTTCAAAGGCGATGCTTTGGTCTCATTCTTGAATAGAGTTGTTTCCGATCTCTATAAGGAATATCCTGAAGTTGAATTCCATATTGTCGGAGGAATGAGTAACAAAGAGAAAATAGGAAACATTGTGAAGTCTATCAACGACCAACTTGGTGAGCATTGTCTTTTTTTAGATGGCTTCACAACGGAAGTCGAGCGAGTGTATCATCGAGCCGATGTGGTGGTTGGAGCTGGACGGGTTGCAATGGAAGCCTTAGCTTGCGGTTCTCCAGTTGTAGCAATGGGTGAATCGGAGGTCGTTGGACTTATTACCGAAAAAACTGCTGAACGAGCTCTCTATAGTAATTTTGGCGATTTATCTCCCCATGTTCCTTTCGATAGTGAGAAGTGCATCGATGCTCTCCTCTCCTTGTTACGGAAACCTGAAATTTTTTCACCTCAATGGGGAAGAAGATTTATTGAAGAACAGTATGATATTCGGATAATCGCCCAACGTATTCGGAAGTTATACGAAAGCTTCATATAAAATTATCTAAAAAATTACATTAGCTAACTTTTGTAGAAATAAATACGTAAGCGATCTTAAATGGAAAAATGTTTATTTCCAATAGAATCGATCGCATCCCTAATCTTTTTTAACAACTCTTCTGGTTGATATGGTTTTTGGATAAATTCTGCTGGTTCATTTTGTGGAAATTGTAAATTGTCTTGAGGTTCAAGGTATCCACTTGCAAGGATAACTTTTTGTTCTGGATTTAATCGGCGAATTTTTTGGAGTACCTTTGTCCCATCCAATATTGGAAGATCGATATCCAGGATAACAAGTGAAATTTCCTTTTGATATGCTGTATAAAGTTGAAGAGCTTCGGTTCCATCTCGAGCTATTAAAACAGAATAACCTTTTGATTCAAGATGTTGTTTTATTGCTAATGCAAGAGCCATTTCATCTTCTGCAAAAAGCAGAGTCTCAGTTCCACCGGTATCTTTTCCATGAGGACCTTCCTTCTTTTCTTCAGATGAATGATGAACTTCATTGGAAGCCGGAAATAGAAGACTAAAGGTCGTGCCCTTTCCAGGTTCACTATGAACATCGATACTGCCGTTATAGCTTTTTACGATAAGATTAACAACCGATAGTCCTAGCCCGGTCCCTAGCCCCGGCTTTTTTGTTGTAAAGAAAGGTTCGAATATTTTTGGAAGTAAGGCTGCCTCTATTCCTTTACCGCTATCCTGAATTTCGATGCACACGTATGGTTGATTGGAAGTAGCCCCTGAATAGTGAAGAATATCATTGCCTGAAATTACAAACGTACGGAGTGCAATCGTTTCTTCATGCGAATCTTGTTCTTTTTCTATGATGGCATCACGTGCGTTAACGCATATATTCAATAATACCTGATGGAGATGTCCTTCATTGATCAAAACGTTCGGGAGATTTTGCTCAAGTTGAAGAAGGATGCGTATCCTTTTGGGAAATGTTGCTTTCATCATCTTTGTGAGTTGTTGAATCTCAGAGTTGACATCAACCAAAGATAGAGCATGTTCATCCTGATGGGTAAATGAAAGTATTTGTTTCGTAATATCAGAACCACGATCGATTACACGATTAATTGTATCGATTGTCGAGAGTAATTTATCGTGTGATAGATTTTTATTTGCAATAATGGATGTGTATCCCATAATAATGCCAAGAATATTGTTGAAATCGTGCGCAATGCCTCGTGCAATTGTGCCGAGTACTTCGGTGTTTTGTTTTTGAGTTATATATAACTCAATTTTTTTTTGTTCGGTAACATCAATAATAAAACCATGGAATTCCAGAGCAGCCGTCGCAGGATTTATTCTTGAATATGCATTGAATTTTATCGTTAGAGAGGCGCCATCCTTTTTTCTCATTTCAACTATTTGTTGATCGAGAACTCTATTTTGAATTAGATCTTTACTGTGCTGTTCAAAATGTTCGAATTGAGCATAGAGATTTGCAAAAGATTGTAAATGTGCTTCTTCAGGAGAATCAAATCCAAAAAGAGATACAAAAACGGAATTGCATGCCGCTATTTCTCCACTTGGTTGAAAAAGTACCTGTGCAATTGGCGAATGTTCAAATGTTTCAGTCCATGCATTTTCATAGAGTTTGAGAATTTCATCGCGCTTTTGAAGTTCTCGAGTTGTAAAATTATTCTCAGCGGTTTTTCTCGAAAGTCGCGATTCTAATTCTTCTCTCGTTTGTTGTACTATTTCGACTGCTTGATTATGTTCGCTAATATCGTGAAGTATACAAAAATGAATATTCCGGTCTGGAATGTATACTGAGCATACCTCAAACCATTTATAGAATCCATCACAGCATCGCAAACGATTTTCAAAATGAATTACTTTATCTCCACACTGTGGATAAGTTAAAGTTTTGATTGTTATAACTCTATCCTGTGGATGGACAATATCAATGAGAGGCTTTGACAATAAATCATCAGCTGCCCATCCAAGCGCTCGCGTCCATGCTGCATTGATGCGCGAGATGAATCCATAGGAATCTATCAAGCATAAGAGATCAGAAGAATGTTGATACACTAACTCGAAGTCATATCGTAAGCGACGAAGTTCATCTTCCATCTCGTTCATTGTCTGTGTTATGGTGAGAAGTTTACGGGTTCTTGGATATGATGTGCTATTTTGGCTATGCATGAATTTACCTATTTGGTTACAGATAAATTGGGGACATTTTTTATCCCAACTTACAATTTTGTAACAAACATGCATGCCACCTAAAGTATATTTTTTGTGTAGTATTTTTGCTACACGAAAAACAAACGAATTTCAGCGATCAATAAATGTCGGAGATATCTATCTATTGAAAATAAAAAGGATGGGAAAATAATATGAAGCAATGAATGAAGTGAATAAAGAAAACGCTTACGGTGAAATTGATAAAGTCAATTTTATTTTAAAAAAGTCGGCTGAAAGAGGAACTTTTGTCTCATGATAAAAGATTTTTGAATTCAAAAGTTATAACTGCGTTTAAAACGTAAGAAAGGGAAAATTGAAAATTACGAATACAATTTTTTTTCATAAACATAGCGGAGTAAGCCAAAGCGATTAGTAACACCAAGTTTCTCAAAAATGCGACGTCTATATGAATTGATTGTACTCTTTGAAAGTTTATACTCCTCGGCGATTTCTTTTAATGTTTTTCCTTCGACGAGACGCTGGAGTACTAAAAGTTCTCGTTCTGAAAGTTCTTTTGTTGGATCAGAGTCTGCAGTATCCTGAAGCAGGAAAGGAATTTCTTGTTGTATACTTGTACTAATGAATGGAATACCTTGTAGAACCGATTGTACTGCTCGTAAAAACTCATCTGCGGGATCAGCTTTGGTAACATATCCTGTGGCGCCTGCCTGAAAAATCCTGCGGGCATATTGCGAAACCGGTACCATACTTAATACCAGAATGGGAACATTTGAATCGATTTCTCGAATCACTTGAATTAAATCGATTCCGCTTTTCCCTACAAGATTAATATCAAGGACGATGAGATTCCAATGAGTTGAATGAAAGAGTTCCAATCCATCGTTGAATGTTGACGCACGCCCTACTTCTCCGAGTTGATAGACGTCGGCAATAATTCGAATGATTCCTTCACGAGTATATTCGTGATCGTCAACAACGAGTAGATTCATATATTACTCTTTAAATTTACTACGATTGTTTTTGCTGATCTTGATTCACGGGCACGATGACAGAAACATTGGTTCCTTTACCCAATTTTCCATGAATAGAAATTGTTGCACCAATAATACGAGCCCGTTCCTGCATACTCAACAGTCCCAATGAATCCGGATGTTCGAGCAGCGACTCATCGAAACCTTTTCCATTGTCTGTAACTTGAATATGTAAAGAAGAGTTTTGAATGACAAGAGTAATTGAAACTTCTGATGCTTGTGAATGGCGGGCGACATTTGTTAGAGCTTCCTGGACTATTCTGTAGATTCCAGTCTTTGCATTATCATCTAAAGAAGGAATTGATTCGGGATGAGTAAATGTGGCATTGATACCAGTACGTTTTTGAAAATCCTGTATCAGCCATTCCAATGCTGGAACGAGTCCAAGACTATCCAAAATTTTGGGACGCAATTCTGCAGAAATTCTTTGAACTACTTTTGTAGCAGAACCAATGAGCTCTTGCATAGAAGACATCCGTTGATTGAGTTCATCCGATGGTTGAATGTGCTGTTGAATCCAGAAAAGGTCATACTTGAGGCTGGTTAGAGTTCCACCAAGTTCATCGTGAAGTTCGCGTGAGAGACGTTTCTGTTCTTCCTCACGAGCTGCTTGAAGCTTTTCGGAGAAAACCTGCATTTGCCTTATTCGCTCACGCTGTTCAGCCTCTATTTTCCGATGGCTGCGAATCATCATCATCACAAAGAATGTGAACATTCCGATGACGACAACAGTAATGCTGATTACAGCAAAGAGAATTATGTTCGTTTCAGATGACATAAAAATCCTACGGCGTACAAGATATTGGAAAGTATATTGAAAATCCAATTTATCGACCATAGGATATAGAAGTCATTTTTTTGGAAAGTAGAGAAAAGCATTTGGAGAGAAGTTGGTAATAAAATGCCGGAATAATAAATGATGAAAGCGATGAGAAACCAAAAAGCCGGCATTCTCTTCAAAGTGTCTGTCCTTGTTGAAACGACAATAAATAATGTATAGCCTGATGATAAAACGATGATGCCAGTGGCAACTGTCGAAGTTAAATACGAGTAACTAAAGAGCGATTCAAGATATAACTTTGAAGACAGCCAGAATAATATGTAACCCAATATGAGAATGTAAAAAAATTGTTTAGTCTTTTTTGATCTTTGCCATTGCGAGATAATAAACATGATGCAGCAAAATTCAAGTGGAATGTAGAATTGATAGAAAAGAGGAGTGATTCTTGAACTAAAATACTGCCAATACGAAAGGAAATCAACAATAAATCCAAGTAATGCGATTATTAAGAAAAATTTAAATTCGAATGTAAGGTTTCGATATGCATATAATCCTATGAAGATTATTAATAGTTGACTTAAAATAGAGATGTAACCCAATACCGAATAATGCATGAATTGTCTGTAATACGCTTAGATTCATATTGACTAATTGATGGGCGGAGGTGAATCCGCCCTTTAGTTTACTTAATTGTAGCGAATGATTGACCATTTGTCAATCCCCAACAAGAAGGGCAGCAATCTGGTGGGCAAAGGAATGCACGTTGCAATACAATGCCTTTTGTCAAGTCATTCCCGCTTCCATCAACTCCAATGATGACCAACGTTGGAGTACCATCGGTATGCTTGCCATTGTACATCCGCAGTCCAACGCATCCGGGTTGATCGAGAGTCTTCTGAAGAGCCTCTTTACCGAAGTAATATGCCAGCGTTGCATTGGGTGGTTCGGACATCCTGTAGTTTTTTGTGAACTCCATTCCTTCTTGAAGAGTAATGTAGTGATCTTCGTGTCCCGTATACTTTGATTGTGTTGCATTTACTGGTTGATTTATGACCAGTACTGCAAGCATTATTACAATTGCTGATACCAGGACAAAAAATGGGAAAAGATTTTTTTTTGTAAACATAGTAAAGCTCCTTATATAATTGGTTAATGGTTGAAGTTATTTGAAAAAGAGATATAAAAAAGCAAAAGAGGTGGAGGTGAGTGATTAGTAATGAAAATCCTTTTCACTGACACCGTCATATATAAATGAAGATTACCATTTGATAAATCGCTTTGTACATCAAATTCAGTGGGCATTCCACTGTTACCTCGGTTGCAATCAAAATTCACTCAAATGATCAATATTTGTGTAGTACTTTGAGCGTTTTTTTGCCACCTAAATATCTACGTGTTTTGACAGTAAAGTTTGAAAATTCCTTAGAATGGGCATTTTTTGATAAAGATCACTTCATAAATTATATAAGTAAAGACATGATGCGTATGATATATTGTTTTGTTCCTGTTTGAGCTACCTCAAAAATTATTATACAACGAGAGAGAAAGAATGAGCTAACTTATGAGAATTTAACATAAAATTTTCTTGCATTTTGGATTTGTTTTTTTAAAAATATGATAAAGTCAATACACTCCTGCTCACTACCAGATAAAGGAGATATTTCACATTCAATCAAAAAGGAGGAATCCATGGAACAACGGTGGATAGTACAAAGTGTTGCATTATGTCTTTTCTTATTGGTACCAACAGCCTGGTCGCAAGTAAATATTTCGGTTGGTTCAACTGTTACACAAGACTTTTCTATTGGCGTTTCTGGAACAGCTATATTACCCTCAGGATGGAAAGTTGATAAGAGTTCAAGTGTGAGGACATTAGGTACGTTCGGAAGTGCAGTCAATGCTACAGAGAAGGCTGGAGGAAATAAGATGTCGCAGACAGCTGCAAATGGAATTTATAACTTTGGAGCAGGAGTAGATACATCGGCTGTCGATAGAGCGGTTGGATGGTTGTCATCCGGCTCAGATACAAAAAGTGGTAATCTATATGTACAACTTACCAATAATGGTTTAGAAATAATTGGACGATTTACGATTAGTTATGCAATAGAGAAATATAGGAACGGTTCAAACCCTGCTGGCTTTTCAATTCAGATGTACTACTCTACAGATGGTTCGACATGGACTAGTGCAGGAAGTGATTTTTTAACTTCTTTTCCAGCTGATGCAGATAATTCAGGATTTGATTCAGCTCCTGGAGTTACTGTTAATATCATGAACAAAATTTTATTAGTTTCTTTAATGCCTGGAGGAAATCTTTACCTTGCTTGGAATTATTCCGTTAGCAGCGGTACTACAACCTCGAATGCACAAGCGCTAGGTATAGATGATATTTCAATTACGACAAACGTTACAAGTGAACCGTTACTATCAACTAATCCCGGTACTCTTACGAATTTCACCTATGTTGTAGGTTTCGGTCCATCGGGCTCTCAAAGTTACAATGTAAGCGGAAGTAATCTTAGTCCATCCTCAGGAACGGTTACTATTGCCGGCTCAAATTATGAAATTTCTCTGGACAACATAAATTTTTCATCCTCCATTGATCTTTCATATTCTGGAGGTTCGCTTTCTCCTACTTCAATTTATGTAAGATTAAAAGCAGGATTAAGTGTTGGAGCATACGATGAGAATATTTCTCATTCTGGCGGCGGGGCGCCAACAGCGTATGTAATCTGTCATGGTACTGTTATAAATTATTCATTGTATTATCGTTCAAGCCGAAATGGAAATTGGAGTGATGCTTCAACTTGGGAATGCTCGAGTAATCAAATCGATTGGGTTGCTGCAACGACATTCCCGACTTCGAATGATTCTTCTATTACAATCAAGAATGGCAATTCGGTTATATTGGATACCTCTCTAACAGTCGATCAGGTGATTATTGAATCTGGAGGTCAGGTAGAAATTGCCAACGGAAAGACATTATCACTTGCCGATGGAAATGGAACAGATTTGGCAATCGATGGTGTTTTGCTAAACAATGGTACTTTGAGCATTTTATCAGGAGCAAAGTGGAGCGTCAATGCTGGTGGTACTTTTATTCATAATTCCTCTTCGGCAATTTCTTCGCCACTGAATAATGCGACACTCGATCCAGCGAGTACTTTTGTTTATCGTGGCTCAGGAAGTTCACCTGCTCCTTCGCTATCGGGGAAAACGTATGGGAACCTCACTTTTGAAGTACGTTCAGGAGCGACCTCATATACTATTAATTACAGTTCAGGATCGAGCAATCTTACCATCAATGGGAATCTAACAATTGGTGAAAAAGTAACTTTTAGTATGGATTCTAGCGTTTTGCCAACTGTTACAATAAAAGGAAATTTGATTGTCAGTGGAGCATTGACGACAACAACACAGACGATAGTATTTAATGGCGTTTCAGCACAAACAATAGAAGGCGTTTCCCAAATTACTTTTGGTCATAATGTCAAACTGGATAATACAGCAGGATTAATGCTGAATGTACCTGTTACAATCAATGATACTCTTGTGTTGTCAAATGGTAAAATTACTACAGGAGAAAATGTTTTGACGGCAAACAAAATAGCTCGTACGAATGGCTATGTTATCGGTTTGCTTCGAAAAAATATTTCATCAATGTCGAGCTTCGAGATTGGAACCAGTAACGGATACACGCCTGTTGAGGTTGCTCCAATTGGCAGTGATGATTTTACAGTTGGAACAATCGAAGGAAAGCATCCGCATCGAACAGGAGAAAATGTACTCGGAATGTACTGGATACTTATGAATGGCAGCGGCATTACTCAGGCTAATTTGGTCTTTCATTATCTTGATGGAGATGTCAATGGCAATGAATTGGCTTATGATCTTGCGAGATGGACTGGCAGTAATTGGATTTTGCAGGGAGCAGGGATGGACAATATCAATAACACAGCAACAATGAATAATGTAACTTCCTTTTCGGAATTTACATTGGGTGAAGCTGTTGCGCTTCCAGTAGAACTGACATCGTTTAAAGCGGCTCAGAGTGGAAGCGGAGCGGTCTTGCGGTGGCAAACGGCAACAGAGAAGAACAGCGATCACTTTGAGATTTCTCGTTGTGCAACTGGAACCAGCGCTAAAGTTGTTGTTGGGACCTTGAAGGCAAAAGGGAACAGCAACGCTCCGACAGAATATACGTATGCGGATAATTCAGTCAGTTCAGGGAAATATGTCTATGAGTTGAAGGAAGTTGATGTTGATGGAACGAGTGAAGTTGTTGGAACGACAGAAGTAGAGATAGTAGCGCCGAAGACAATGACGTTAGGGAACTATCCAAATCCATTCAATCCACAGACGCAGATAGAGTTTACAGTTCCATCCGATGGAATGACGGTGGTAAAGGTGTATAACGTGATAGGACAGGAAGTAGCGACGTTGTTTAGTGGAATGGCAAAAGCGGGCGAGTATTATCGGTTTTCATTTGGAGGGAATCAGTATGCCAGTGGAATTTATTACTACACGTTAGAGTCGAATGGACAACGGATGGTTAAGAAGATGTTGTTGATGAAGTAAGAAGCAGGAAGTTGATAGATTTGTATATGGAAGGTCGGGTAGCAATATCCGACCTTTTTTTGTTGAATGTAACCTACAGGTAAATCCGTGTGTGAGAAGTCTGTTGCCTCGATACGCTCTTCGAGCTACTCGGCAACCGAAACCTTGACGGTGGCTGAGGTTCTCGAAGCCACCGTGACAATTATCAGTGATCATCTGCAATATCTGAGAGAAACAAACCTACTTGGATAAACCCAAATTATGCAAAGTTGTAAAGTCTGTTGTCTCGATACGCCTTACGGCTACTCGGCAACCGAGTTGCTGACGGTGGCTGAGAGTAGATGGATGATTTTGGATAGAATTATCTTCTACGACTTGGTTGGCTTTGTCTATCTCTATGTTCTTCGGAATCTGATTGATCTTGCTTTTCGGTATTTTCACGTGCAGGTGGTTGTGTCGGTTTCGTGCGCTCGTATCGTTCCATAAGTTCCTGTCGCAGTTCGCGTGGTGAACGTTCGGGTTGCGTAACTCGTGGAGAAGTTGATTGTCGTTGTCCGCCAGAATTGCGCGGCGCCTGTTCTGTTTTTCTTTCCTGCTCTTGAGAATTCTGCTGGTCGAATGATTCATTACTACGCCGATTGTTTTGTCCGGAAAAGTCTGAGTTGTATGAATTGTCTTTACCTCTTTGTGAACCAAATGTTCTTCCGGTTTGTGTATTCGTGGTTCGAGTTCCACCGGATGAACGTTGTTTAATAAATTCAGGCGCAAATCCATAGTGCACTTTCGAGTTTGATTTTTCTTTGCCAACTTCTGGTGGAGTACTATGTTTATAGTGGTGGTCAGTTTCATCCCAATGAATTGATGAATGATGAATATGGCGCGAAAAATGTTCGTAAGGAATGAAACACCAATATCGCTCAGGAGAGTATGAGTGAAAATGCTGCTCGTAAATTGTAACGTGAATGATGCCAAAAGGAGGCATTGGCGCCCATCCAATTACTTCATCGTCGGATCGCCATTCCACCCATGCAGGTCCCCATTCATTATCCGGAAACCAAATCCATCCATAGAAATTATCGTAGTACCATCTTCCGTAATGATAGACAATCCAGCCAAATGGTTCGTCCGAAACCCAGTACCAGCCCCATTGAGTCCAGACCCAACGACCTTCTGTGTATGGATGCCAATTCTCATTTACAAAAACAGGATGCCATACAGTTACTCCTCCATAAATTGTGAGCCAATGACCATAAGGAAGCAAAGCATCATAAAATGTTTTTGTGGTAACTAAATCTTGTGCATATACCGCCGTTTGAGTTACGTTAGAGAGCAACAATAGAATCATCAAAATAGTAATGGTAAATAAAATTTTCTTTTTCATAGGCCACCTCATCTTTTTCTTATTATTTTTGCAATGATTATGCCAGAATGAAGAGGCTCATTATCGAAGAATAATCCATACTATAAAAAAATGAATGTATTGTAGAATAGTCATTCTGTTGAGTTTGGTGTACAGAGCAGTTGCATCAATAATCAAAAATCTTCATTTTAAGTAATACCGTTTAACGGTCGAGCATTTTTTACGGTGGGTAAATAGAAGGTTCTTAGTCGTGTATTGCAGGGGAGATTTTGAATTTGGAAAGAAATAAAATGACAAAGAGATAACGAATTGTGACTTCGATCTCTTCGTTGTTAGGCTCTAAAGAAATGGTTCAAAGCTGGAAATGAATTTATTATGCGTCGTGCAATTATTGTAATTTCGGCATACATTGCCGCTCAAATGCTGGCAAACATTACAAGCCTGAAAATAATTCTCATCATTGGGCTTTCGATGGATGCTGGCACGCTTATTTATCCGCTGACTTTTACTTTGCGGGATTTGGTTCATAAACTTCTTGGCGTTCATGTGGCTCGAACCGTTATCATTGTAGCGGCTTTCATCAATTTGTTTATGGCTTTCCTTTTTTGGCTTGTATCAATCATACCGGGCGATCCAAATGTCGGACCTCAAACAGCTTTTGCACAGGTACTATCTCCTGTATGGCGATTAGTGTTCGCTTCTATCATTGCAATGGTTGCATCAGAACTTGTTGACACGGAAGTATATCGTCTTTGGGTTGCAAAAGTCGGCGAGAAGATTCAATGGGCGCGTGTGCTCTCGAGTAATGCAATCAGTATTCCTTTAGATAGCATCCTTTTTGCGTGGCTCGCCTTTGGCGGAGTGTATTCGAACGCCGTTGTATGGAGCATTGTTGTGAGTAATATCGGTGTGAAGATATTTACAACGATTATTAGCATGCCACTTATTTATGCTGTGCCAGAGAAAAAAGTAGAAATCATCGAACATCGTTCTGTTGTATCAACAACTGTATAGAGGAAATATGGAACATCCGGAAACAATTTTGGCGCTTGATTTTGGATCTCAATATACACAACTCATTAGTCGCAGAATAAGAGAGCTGGGCGTTTACAGTGAAATTCATCCATACTCGATATCAATCCAACGAATTCAGGAACTCAATCCTCTTGGAATTATTCTTTCTGGCAGTCCATCCAGTATATACGATTCGGGTGCGCCGAAACCTGATCCAAAAATTTTCGAATTAGGAATTCCAATTTTGGGTATATGTTATGGATTGCAACTCATTGCAGAGCGCTTTGGCGGGAAGGTGAATGGTGCAACAAAAAGAGAATATGGAAAAGTAGAACTAGAAATTGATTCGAGCGAAGATTTATTTGCTGGAATATCATCCCCAACAATTGTATGGATGAGTCACGGCGATGCTCTCAGCGCAGCGCCGACTGGCTTTGATATTCTTGCGCATACGAAGAATGCGCCAGTCGGAGCTATTCGGAATCGGGAAAAGAAAATTTATGGCGTGCAATTTCATCCAGAAGTTGTGCATACAGAAAAAGGGAAAGAGATTCTTGAGAACTTTGCCCTTCGTATCTGTGGTGCGCACGGAACGTGGACGCCGCGCTCTTTCATTGAGCAAACTATTCACAATATACAACGGACAGTTGGTACATCGCACGTGTTATGCGCCCTCAGCGGCGGAGTCGATTCATCGGTACTTGCAGTGATTCTCTATAAAGCAATTGGCGAACAACTTCATTGCATGCACATTAACAATGGATTGATGAGGAAGAATGAAAGCGAGCAAGTTGTTACGACGTTTCGCGATCACTATCATATTCCTCTTACATATATTGATGCGACGGACACATTTCTCAACGAGCTGGCTGGAGTTACCGATCCTGAGCAGAAGCGAAAAATTATTGGCAGGGTTTTCATCGAAGTATTTGAACGTGAGGCGGCAAAGTTAGAGGGTAAAGTAGAATTTCTTGCTCAAGGCACGCTCTATCCCGATGTCATTGAATCTGTATCGTTCAAAGGTCCATCGGTAACAATTAAGAGTCATCACAATGTTGGCGGCTTGCCGTCGAAAATGAATTTCAAACTTATCGAACCGTTCCGTGAGTTATTTAAGGATGAAGTGCGCACTATTGGTCGGGAATTAGGATTGCCGGAGGAAATTCTTGGTCGTCATCCTTTCCCTGGACCAGGTTTAGCTGTCAGAGTTCTTGGAGACGTAACAAAAGAGAAACTTGAACTTCTACGCGAAGCGGATGCAATTTTTATAGAAGAATTGCGGAAGGCAAATTTGTATAATTCAATTTGGCAGGCGTTTGCTGTATTACTTCCAGTGCGCTCGGTTGGTGTTATGGGAGATGGAAGGACATACCACAATGCTGTTGCGTTGCGCGCTGTAACAAGCGTTGATGGGATGACTGCGGATTGGGCAAGGATTCCGCCGGAGGTGCTTGCGATAATTTCAAATCGCATTACAAATGAACTTCAAGGAATCAATCGTGTGGTATACGACATTAGCACTAAACCTCCTGCAACGATTGAATGGGAATAAGGGAAGAGTTCCAACTATGGTAGAACTGAAAAATGTAACAAAACGTTTTGGGGATTTTACTGCTGTAAATGATTTGACGTTGAGTGTGAAGGGAGGTGAATTTTTTGGATTCTTAGGTCCTAATGGAGCAGGGAAAACCACAACAATAAAAATGATCGTCGGACTTTTTGCGCCGACTTCGGGAACCATTATTGTCAATGGTTACGATGTTGTAAAGCAGTCAATAGAAGCAAAGAGCACATTTGCTTACGTTCCCGATCAGCCATTCTTATATGATAAGCTTACTGGACGTGAATTCTTTTATTTCCTTGCAGGATTGTATCGAATGCCAAAGGAACTCACACGCGAACGAATTGAGGAAGTAATCGAACTTTTTGAAATTGGAGACTGGATCGATCGTCGCACCGAAGATTACTCGCAAGGTATGAGGCAGCGAGTAACAATTGCGGCTGCGCTTCTTCACAAACCACAAACTATTATTATTGATGAGCCGATGATTGGACTTGATCCACGGAGCTCTAAAATTGTTCGAGATACGTTACGGAAACAAGCGGAAAGCGGTTGTTCCATCTTTATGTCGACCCATAGTCTACCGGTAGCTGAAGAGCTTTGTGATCGGATTGGAATTATTCACAACGGGAAGATTGTCTTTTGTGGTACGCGAGAAGAAATGCTTCGAAGCGATGGCGTTAAGAAGAAATCGTTAGAGGATGTCTTTCTGCAATTGACGGAGGAGTAGCAAGTTCGTGCGATTATTTTTTCACATTGTGAAGTATAAAATTCTTTCGTCGCTGAAGTCAACATTTAATTTGAAGACGGTACCGATTGTTCGGAGTATTGGCTCAGCTCTTATGTATGGCGCGTTTGCTTTTGCAGCATACGAATTTGCTTACTCGATTACAAATATCATTGTGAATCAAACTCACGTTGGTCTTTTTCTCTACCATCAATTTCTCTCGATGTTGCTCTTTGTATTTTTTGTGTCTGTGAATTTGGGGAACATTCTCGTTGCTTACTCGACTCTCTACCGCTCGCCAGAGGTTGGCTACCTTATGACGAAGCCAGTGCCGAGCACAACAGTTTTTCTGCTGAAGTTCTTCGATAATTTTTTCTATAGCTCGACAACGCTATTCCTTATGGGACTTTCTGTTTTGTTGGGATATGGAGTGTTCTTTGGACTCAGTTGGAAATTTTTTGTTGGAACGATGATATTCGTTTTTATTCCATTTATGTTTTTGGCGGCTTGCATTGCGGTGCTTGTACTCATGGCAATTATGAAGCTTGCTGCACGGTTTGGTTTCAGGCAGGTGATGGCGGGAATTTTCCTTCTCTATTTCTTTTCGATTTATCTTTTCTTCCGTGCAATGAATCCTGTAAAGCTTGTCGAGCAGGCTCAATGGTACTTTCCAAATGTTGACGCATATCTCTCTCAACTTTCATTTGGTATTCTTGACTATTTTCCAAATTCGATTGTTGCATCGTATTTGTACTACAGCGCTGAAGGAAATATGGATATTGCCATTCCGTATGTTGTTGCTCTCTGTGTTGGTACTCTCGTTGTTTTTGGAATAGTGTACCTTGTGGCGAGGGCTTACTATTATCAAAGTTGGCTGGTGTCGTTGAACATTAAAAATTCGGCTCGTCAGCCGTACTACCAGGCTCACTATCAGTGGTTTGATTTTAGGAAGAAAAGTCATCTGCCGTTACAGTTAGAGTCAATTCTCAAAAAAGAATTTTTTCTTTTCTTCCGTGAACCGACTCAATGGATTCACCTGCTTGTGATGGTAGTTCTCCTTGGTGTTTTTATACTTAGCGCCTCGCAACTCAATCTCCATCTTCGTGTTCCTACAATGCAACTGGTTACGTATCTTGCACTCTTTGGCTTTTCTGGTTTCCTTGTTGCGTCATTAGCGTTAAGATTTGTTTTTCCCATGATCGAGCTCGAGGGAAAGGCATTTTGGTCTATTCGTTCCTCACCGCTCTCAATTCGAAAATGGATGACGGTAAAAATTGTTCTTGGTTTGCTCTTAATTATAGGATTGGGAGAACTTGTTACCGTCGCAACTCATATTCCATTCCTCAAATCGCACATCGAGCCGCAACCAATGTTAATATGGTTTGGAGTATATTCGACATTCTGGATAGCAGTAACGATGGCGCTATTTCACTTTGGTTTTGGAGGATATTTTGCATCGTATACAGAGCGCAATCCAATTCGAGCGGCATCGACTCAAGGAGCGACGATTACATTTTTGGGTATGATATTGTATCTCATTGCAATCATTCTTATCGTATTATTACCTCTATCGCAATATTTTAATTCATTATATCGCCGAGCGCCATACAATAGCGATTTATTTATCATAGCATATGTACTTGTTGGAGCGCTTTCTCTTGTCTTATCGATTATTGGATGGAATATCAGCATGAAGTCGCTGAATCGAGATTTTTCATAATTCTTTGAAGGCTCATTACTATTGGAGAATAGTGAAACCATGAAAAAAGTAAACTTACTCCTTCTCATTGGGTTGTGTCTGTGGAATTTTTCACTCATTGCACAAACTGGAGATAAAATAATATTTCAACAAGTTGTGGAGCAGCGATTCTCACAAGCGCTTCGAGTTTATGAAAGCGCTAATTACGACAGCGCCGCAGTACTGTTCCATTCGTTGCTTAAAGAATATCCGCGGAATCATCGCGCAACAGCGGCGTACATTATGGGAGCAAAGGCGTACTACCACGTTGGTAACTATCGGTTGTCGATACAATTTGTAAAGGATCTTCTCGACCTTTATCCGAATTCACTCTACTGTGGCGATGCTTACTACGTCGAAGGGATGAGTTATATTCAGCTTCGCCGGTATGAAGATGCTGCCATTGCATTTGTACACGCACTCGATAATACGAATGATGAACAACTAAGAACGCTTGCTGAAACCTCACTTCTCAAACTTACATCGGAAGCATTGGAATTACAGGAACTTGAACTTATCTATAAAGAAGCCGCAACGGATGTTACTCGTGCGCTACTCTCGATGCAGCTTGCCGAACATTCGTACCGACTGGGAGATATCACCGGAGCGCAACGATATATAGAAACTGTGCTCTCGATACCAACGCAAACAAAATACACAGCGCAAGCTACAGCGCTTTTAGGAACAATTCAGAAGCGCGGCATCGTAAAGATCGGCGTTGTGCTTCCTTTGATGTTGAAAACGGAGCGTGCATCGTTTCGGGGAGCAGGAGTAGAATTTTTGGAAGGAATCCAGAGCGCTGTCGATGAGTATAATCGCAATGCTATTGTCAAAGTGGCGCTCGAGATTCGTGATAGTGAGCGTGATCCTACAATTGCAGCGCGACATGTTTCTGAGCTTACAGCGGATCAGGCTGTGAGTATTATTATTGGTCCAGTTTTAAGTAATGAAGTGTTTGCCAGCGCAGCAATTGCAAATGAGCGTGGTGTTCCACTGATTACGCCAACGGCAACGGCAAATGGAATTACCAATATTGGTCCTTTTATTTTTCAAGCAAATCCGGATTATGAAGTGCGAGGAAGGATTGCTGCTCGCTATGCGTCCAAAGAATTGAAGGCAAAACGATTAGCTGTGCTTGCTCCTTCCGATGCAGTTGGACGACAACTTGTCGAGTCATTTATTGACGAAGTAAAACAACAAGGAGGCGAACTCGTTGCCCAGCAATGGTATGCGCCGAATACAGAAGATGTGCGGAGTGAAATCGAAGCGCTTCGTCGTAGCGCAATGTCACAGCAGGAAACTACTATCATTGACTTTTCGACGAAAGTAAAACGAAGCGATGTCGAGAAAATTATTCGATATGGCGTTTCGCAACATGTCTTAGATTCTCTTTTAGAACGACAGCTCCCGGCGCCTGTTGAAGTTCTTTTTGGACCACGAGGGAAGATAATAGCCGACTCTCTCAATCTCCCATTGAAAGTCGTCACAGCGCAGTATGATAGTTTAATCTATCCAGTAACGAATATCGACGCTATTTTTATTCCGATAACGAGTTCAGAGGAAATTCCGATTATAAGCGCCCAGTTAAAATACTACAATATTCAGACTCAAATTTTAGGCACTGGCGATTGGTATGATTTAAATGAACTCGATCAGAATCGACAGTATACCGATGGCGTAATTATGTTCGTTGATTCGTATGTCGATGTCTTCAATCCACAGTATCAAAATTTTGTAACCGAGTATCAAAACTTAACGAAAGGAAAAATGCCGACGACGAATTCTCTTCTGACATACGATGTTACGAAGATGATTCTCCAAACAATCGAAGAAGGCTCTACTCGTCGCGCTGACCTTGCTGTTGCGTTAGCAAAAGCGAAGTATGACGGCTGGCATGGTCGGATTGAATTTTCTGAGAAACGTGTCAATATGGCGATGATTGCGCTTCGGTATAAAGAACGCACAATTCACAATCTTGGCATTATATCCTTAAAGGAGTAAATGCTATGGAAGAACAGGGGAAAGACAAGCCTCAAGTTTTTGAAGCGACATACTACCGCACAACAATTAAGGAATGGCCTGAGAACGAAAGGCCAAGAGAAAAACTTCTTCACAGCGGAGCTCCAACACTTACAGAAGCTGAATTGTTGGCAATTCTCATTCGTGTAGGAATTCGTGGCGCCACTGCAGTTGATATAGCAAAGAAGTTATTATCCGAAGGACGCACTCTCCGCACACTTGCTCGAATGTCTGTTGGCGAATTGCAGCAATATGGACTCGGTAAGAGCAAGGCGATTACACTCGCTGCTGCATTTGAACTTGCACGGCGATTTATGGCTACAGAAGAAAGTTTGCAGACGATTCAGTCGCCTGAAGATGTTGCTCATATTATGGCTCCAGTATTGCGAGATCTCAGGCACGAAGAATTCTGGGCGTTGCTGTTGACGTCATCGAATGCGTTGATTTCACGGCAAAAAATTACCGTCGGCATCTTAAACTCATCGCTAGTTCATCCTCGCGAATGTTATGCTGAAGCGATTGTTCAACGCGCCGCCGCCGTGATTTTTGTCCATAATCATCCGAGTGGAAATCCTGAACCAAGTCGTGAAGACATTGAAATTACTCATCAGCTTGTCGAGGCGGGGAAAATACTTGGAATTACCCTTCATGACCATATTATCATTGCTGGAAATTCTTTTGTAAGTTTTAATGAAAGAAATTTGCTTCGGTAAAAGTGATTTTTTCACTAATTATACTTTAGAAACTTTTAGCGCTGGTTGCCTCGATATGCTCTTCGAGCTACTCGGCAACCGAAGTCGCTGACGGTGGCTGAGTAGGTGGAAATATCGTATTGAAGCCACCATTCTGAGCTCATTATTTCTCATCTAATTACGCTATTTTCTTGATTTTTCGATAGCCTCTTAATGTGCAAGTGCAATCCATTGAAAATTCAGCAATTTTAGCTCAATGAGGTGAGCTACTATATTGCTTTCTGATAAGGAATCAAATATATTGTAGCAAAACAAGGGGGAGTGGGAAAAAATGATTCAAATGTGATATATATGAAAAAAAGTGTTGCAAAAAAAACTCAAACTCAACCATTGCAAAAAAAATCCAGCAAACTTTCAATTTCTGAACTCCGCTATAAAACTCTCACCGAAACAGCGCCAGTTGGTATCTTCCGAACGGATGCTTTTGGTTTTACCACATACGTAAATCCAAAATGGACTGAAATTGCTGGAATTTCTGCTGAGGAAGCGCTTGGGAATGGCTGGCATAAAGCGGTGCATCCAGAGGATTATGAACGAGTCTGCCGTCCCTGGTCGCAAATTGCGCAGCAAGGGGAAATTTCCACAGCAGAATATCGTTTCCTCCATCCTGACGGTTCTGTGCGCTGGGTATTAGGAAAAGCAGTGCCTGAAAAAGATCCCAAAGGGAACGTTCTTGGTTACATTGGCACAATAACTGATATTACGGAATTGCGGCTCAATCAAGAACGTCTCCATTGCCGTGAAGAGCAGTTCCAAACTCTTTTTATGAATATGATGGAAGGAGTTGCACTTCACGAATTAGTGTATGACGACAGTGGCAATCCGGTGGATTATATTATTCTTGAGTGTAATCCTTCCTTTGAACGGATTTTGAATATACCTGTAAGCAATGTAAAAGGGAAACGTGCGACAGAAGTATACAAAGTTTCTGCTGCGCCGTACCTTGACGAGTATAGCGAGGTGGTGCGCACAAAGCAAGGAAAAATCTTTGAAAGTTTTTTTCCGGCGATGGGAAAATATTTTCTAATTTCTGTTGTCCCGTGGAATAAAAATGGTTTTGCTACAATTTTTCAAGACATTACTTCGAAAAAGCAAACTGAGAAAGCGTTACAGGAAAGCGAGAAGCGGTACCGTACTTTATTTGAAAATGCGATCGAAGGGATTTTTCGTATTTCACTTACTGGAGAATTTCTTGATGTCAATCCTGCCGCTGCAAGAATTTTTGGTTTTAGTACCCCGGCAGAATTCATTAAAGAAATAAAAAATTTGAGAACTCAACTTTTTTTGAGCTCGGCAAAATTAGACGAGGTGCTTGCCCTTCTATCTTCCCAAAGTACATTAGAAAACTATAGAATGGAATTACGCCGTCGAGATAATAAAAAGGTGTGGGTAAATGTAAAAGCGCAAGGAATCCGCGATTCGGAAGGCAACATTTTATACTATGAAGGAAGTATCGAAGATATTACAGAACAAAAATTTTTGGAAGAACAACTCCGTGAAGCTCAGAAGATGGAGAGCATCGGTACGCTTGCAGGCGGCATCGCCCATGATTTCAATAACATCCTCGGTATTCTTCTTGGATATGTTACGTTGATGCGAAGGTCTGATTTTTCGCGCGAGAAAATGCAGGAGTACTTGGATATTATTGAAAAAAATATTGACCGAGGCGCATCGTTAGTTCGGCAAATTCTAACGTTTGCTCGAAAATCTGTTGTTGATTTACAACCGCTCGATGTCAATGAAGCGTTGGACGA
>Ga0208825_1000619_pt1 | contig 32545 bp, 15 predicted proteins | sample AD_UKC113_MetaG_FD_184450 | JGI IMG/M metagenome (GOLD analysis project Ga0208825, IMG submission 184450) | Active sludge microbial communities of municipal wastewater-treating anaerobic digesters from Hong Kong - AD_UKC113_MetaG (SPAdes)... | ecosystem: Engineered > Bioreactor > Anaerobic >...
TGAGGCGCTGCTGGAGCAGGCGCGAGAGGCCTTCGAGAAGGTGGGGGCGCGGCTGGCGGCGGCGCAGTTCCGCGCGGCGCTGACGGAGGCGCTGAACCTCGCGCGCGAGGCGAACCGCTATCTGGAGGTGAAATCCCCGTGGACGCAGATCAAGACGGATCGCCAGGCAACGGGGACGAGTCTCTATGTGGCGCTGCAGGCGATCAACGCGCTGAAGATTTTACTCGCGCCGTTCCTGCCTTTCTCCGCGCAGCGACTGCACGCCATGCTGGGCTATCAGGATGTGCTCTTCGGGACGCAGTACCTCGAGGAAATCCCCGATGCCGTCCGTCCGCACGCGGTCTTGCGCTATGACGCAACGGGCGCTACGGGGCGATGGGCCTTCGCCGAGCTGCCGGCGGGGCGGGTGCTGGAAAAACCTGTGCCGCTGTTCAAGAAGCTGGAAGCGGTGACGGAGGAAGGCTGAGCTGCGCCGTCGGCGGCGCCGGCGAGCGCAAGGCGACATCTCATCTTCGGAGGCGACGTGTATGCAGGCGCGTACTTTGAGCCGTTGGGAACGTGTGGCGCTGGGGGTGATTCTGCTCCTGGCGATGTTCAGCCGTTTTTACATGCTGGGCGACCGGGTGATGAGCCATGACGAGGCACTGCACACGAAGTTCTCGTGGTATCTCTATTCGGGATCGGGGTACCGACACAACCCCATGATGCACGGGCCGCTTCTGTTTCACATGACGGCCCTGAACTACTTTCTCTTTGGCGTCAACGACTTCGTGGCGCGGATCTTCCCGGCTGCGTTGGGCGTCCTGCTGGTGCTGAGCCCCTTCCTGTTCCGCCGCTGGCTGGGTCGGGGCGGGGCGCTGATCGCCTCGCTGATGCTGCTGATCTCGCCTGCGATCAGCTATTACAACCGCTACATCCGGCACGACACCCCCAACATGCTCATGGCGGTGCTGTTGCTGTGGGCCATCCTCAAATACCTGGAGGAAGGGCGAAGCCGCTGGCTCTACGCGATAGGCGCCTTCTTCGCCCTGCTCTACACGACCAAAGAAACCTGCTACATCTACACCCTCATCTATTTTATCTTGTTGGTCATCCCCTTCATCTTGAATGTGCTGCGGACGCGGTGGGCGCGCCCCAACCTGTTGGCCCCCTTCCTGGCGCTCGTTGTGGTGCTGCTGGTGTGCGTGGGCGTTTACGGCCTGGCGCTGACGCAAGGGGAGGTGGTGGAGCAGGCGCTCGACGCTAACACGCGGGTGGCGAAGACGATCATCCCCTGGTGGGGCAATGTGGCCCTCTATCTTGCGCTGGTGCTGGTGATTGGGGACGTGGTGGTGGCGTATTTCGGCGTGGGCGAGGCGACCCTGCGGCGGATGCGGCTTTTCGATGTGCTTATGCTCGTGGGGACGCTGACGCTGCCGCTCGGTTCGGCCTTCCTCATCCAGCTGGCGGGCGTGGACATGATGAACCTGTACAGCACGCTCACCACCGGCAGCCTTTCTGGCATTAGCGGGACGTCGCTGGCGATCACAGCATTCTTCATCGTGGGGACGCTGGCCCTGGCCGCGGCGTTGGGATGGTGGTGGGGTCAACGCCGCTGGCTCACTGCCGCCCTCATCGCGGGGACGATTTTCACCGTCCTTTACACCACCATCTTCACCAACCCCGTGGGCTTGCTCAGTGGATTGGTCGGCTCGCTGGCGTATTGGATGGCGCAACAGGGGGTGCAGCGCGGCACGCAGCCGGGCTATTACTACCTGCTGCTGATGCCACTCTATGAGTATTTGCCGCTGGTCTTTTCTCTCCTGGGCGCGGGCACGCTGGCGGTGGGGGGGCTGCGCCGGTTGTTCGCGGGACGGCCCGCGTCAGCGCCGGATGCCGGGACGGCTGAGGCCCCTGCGGGAGCGGCGGCAGCGGCGGCGGAGTCCTGGGTGGACAGTGGGACGTCCTTCGTGACGCGCTTTTTCCCGCTCTTCGCGCTGGGCTGGACGGCGCTGGCCTGGATTGCCTACACGTACGCGGGCGAGAAGATGCCCTGGCTCACCGTGCACATCTCCCTGCCGAGCATTTTCCTGGCGGCGTGGTTCCTGGGACGGGTGGCCGAGGGCGTGGATTGGCGGACGTGGTGGAAACAGCAGGGGTGGGTGCTGGCAGTGGCGTTGCCGCTCCTGGCGGTGGGCGTGACGGTATTCGTGGACGCGGCCGGCCGCGCTCGTGCCGCCTTGAGCGGGGGGCTGGCGACGGCCGGCCCAGCGCTGGCGCAGCTGGATCCGTTGTTCCAGGCCGTGGGGGGATTCCTGGGGGCCGCGGCGGCCTTGGCGGCGGTGGTGTGGGCGTGGCGGCGCATGGGAAATCGCCCGGCGCTGCGGGTGGTGGTCCTCACCCTGGCCGTGTTCCTCGCGCTGCTCACCGTGCGCACGATGACGACGTTCAATTACGTCACCTACGATTCGGCGACGGAATTCCTCGTCTATGCGCACGGCGCCCCGGATGTGAAAATTGCCCTGCAGCAGATTGAGGATGTCTCCTGGCGGACGACGGACTCCCCTCGCGATGTGAAAGTGGCCTACGGCGAGCGAGAATACACGATCTTCTCGTGGTACTTGCATGATTTCCCCAACGCCTATTACTACGGTCAGACGCCCGATCCCGTGCAACTGCGCGAATCGCCGGTGGTGATTGCCGGGTCGCCGCAGTGGGCGGCGGTCGAAGCCATCCTGGGGGATGACTATCAGTACTTCTCCTACAAATTCCTCTGGTGGCCTCTTGAGGATTATCGCGACCTGACCTGGCAACGCATCAAGAACGCCCTGACGGATCCCGAGCTGCGTCAGGCGCTGTGGGACATCGCGTGGAAGCGGGACTATCGGCGCTACGCGCAGGTGAAGGGGCGCACCATCACCCTCCAGCAATGGCCTTACCGCGATGAATTCCGGCTCTACGTGCGCCGCGACCTGGCTGAGCAGATCTGGGGCTATCGCCTGGGGAGCACGGGCGCCGCAACGCCGCTTCCTCAGGCTACGCCGCTGACGGATCCTTATACCGGGGCTGATCTCCTGCTCACGCCGGCGACGACGATTTCGCTGCCGGGGGCGACCCCGCGCGACGTTGCGGCGGCGCCGGACGGCTCGCTCTATGTGACGGACACGCAGGGGCAGCGCATCTGGCACGTGAGCCGGCAGGGCGCCGTGCTCAATTCCTGGGGGGGCGAGGGCTCCGGCCCGGGGCAGTTCCGTGAGCCGTGGGGAGTGGCGGTAGATGCGGAAGGGAACGTCTACGTCGCCGATACGTGGAATCACCGCATCCAGAAATTCAGCGCGCGTGGCGAGTACCTGAGCAGCTGGGGCGCGTTGGGGCAGTTTAACCGGGGCGACATCAACGGCGAGGGGTTGTTCTATGGGCCGCGCGCTCTGGCGGTGGGACCGGATGGCTATCTTTATGTGACCGATACCGGCAACAAGCGGGTGCAGGTTTTTGACCGCGACGGGCATTTCCTGTGGGAGTTCGGCGGCGCGGGGCGCGATCCCGGCGAGCTGCATGAGCCGGTAGGACTGGCGTTCAACAGCAGGGGCGAAGTCGTCCTCGCCGATTCCTGGAACCTGCGGATGCAAGTGCTGTTGCGGACGGGCGTCCCGGTGTATCAGTGGAGCGTGCCTGTCTGGAGTGTGGAGAATTCTGAAGACAAGCCTTATGTCGCCGTTGACGCCGCCGACAGGGTCTTTGTGAGCGACAGCAGTCACGGACGCGTCCTCATCTTTGACGCGCAGGGTGTCGCCCTGGGCACGCTGGGGATGAATCGGGGCCTGCAATTCCCCGCCGGGCTGGCACTGACGGCGGACGGGCAGCTCTTCGTCGCCGATCCCCATGCCGGGACGGTCGTTGGCTTCACGCTCGCGGATTTGGGCCTGTAGGCGCCGGGGGGCAGCGCTGTGGACTTTTTCGAGGTCTTCCCGCAGTTGCGGTACGAACCGGATGCGGCGTTGCAGGGGCGGACGTTGCGCTTGATTGCGGCGGCGGCGCTGCCCTATGATGGCGAGGCCTTCTATTTTGAATTGCGTGAGGAGCGCTACTGGGTCAAAGGCCCTCAGGGAGAGCTCCGCATCGGCATGGGCGGCGCGCAGGTGAATGCGGAGTCGCGGGAGCCGCTGCGAGCGCTGCGGCAGTATCTGCGCCGCGCCTGGAACGTCGAGGTGCGCGCCGCCTCCTCTCCGGCGGGGCTACTGGTGCTGGAAGGCGAGCGTTGCGTCCAACTCTCCGGTCCCTGGCTGATGTTCCCGGCGGCTCCGCACTGGGTCATCCTTACGCCGCCGCAATTGGGCGGATCGGAGATGCCCGACGCCCTGGCGCAGATCGTCTACCTGCTGCCGCTGCGGCAGTCCCCCTACCCGGTCAACATCGTGGGACTCGTGCGGGTCGCGCGCGCGGCGCTTCCCGTCTTTCTGGAGGCGGGCTCCTGGACGGTAGAAACGCTGCAAGCGGCGCCCTGGGCTGAGATTCGCTCGCCCCAGCCGTTGCCGGCAGCGGCGGAACTGCAGCCGGTGCTCGCTCTCCGCGCCATGCAGCGGGTGTGGCGCGAGGGCTTGCTGGAGATAGGCCCGTAAGACAACGACGTGCGAAACGTGCGAAACGTGTGAACGTGCCACGTGTGAAGGTGCGAACGTAAATGATTCGCTGATTCGCTTTTTCGCTGACTCGCCGATTCGCCATTCGCAGATTCGCTATTTTTGAAGAGACGCCATGTGCTGGCGCACATCATCCAAAAATGAAAATGTGCGGTGGCTGTTCAGCCTGGCGCCAGGTGGCTAGCCGGCGATGGATGAACCTTTGTGAGCTGTAGCTTTTGCCCCACCCCCTGCCCCCTCCCCAATGGCGCAGACGCCGTTGGGGAGGGGGAGAAAAAAATGGGGCTTTGCAGGCGGGCGTAGCCCGCCTGCAAAGCCCCACAAAAAAGTTCCCCTTCCCCCCGCGCCGCGCGGGGGGAAGGGGCCAGGGGATAGGGGGTAAAAGTTGATGCTCAATCTTCAAGGGTCGCCAGGAAATCTTGCGTTTTTTAGTCAGTGGCGATACCTTTGTCACGCAAGTGATTTTTTCGCTTATTCGCTTATTCGCCTTTTCGCTTTTTCGCTTTCTCGCTTTCTCGCTTTTTCACTGATTCGCTGACGGCTGACCGCTGATCTCTATTTTCGAAGGAGTTCGCTTCAGCGAACTTGACCTGTCAGACCCGGAATTCATTCCGGAGCGACCTGAGGTTCACAGATTCGCTTTTTCACTGATTCTCTGACGGCTGACCGCTGATCTCTATTTTCGAAGGAGCAAAGCATGTTGGCGAACTGGATCACTATTGCGCGCATTCCCTTGTTGGGGATCATCATTGCGTTGCTGTACAGCGCTTCGGCGACGGCGCAATTGATCGCCGCTCCCTTGATTCTGGTGCTGATCTTGATGGACACCCTCGATGGCGCGTTGGCGCGGGCGCGGGGAGAGACGAGCCTGCTGGGCAGTGTGCTGGACATTGCCGCCGATCGAGCGGTGGAATACGCGCTGTGGGTGGTTTTTGCCCATCTCCGGCTGATCTCCGTGGCGATCCCTTTGATTGTGGTGATTCGCGGCACGTTTGTGGATTCGGTGCGCTCGGTGGCGCCGGCGCGAGGTCTCAAGCCTTTTGAGTTGATGCGCAGCAAGGTGGGGCGTTTCCTGGTCGGTTCGCCGTGGCTGCGGGCGCCCTTCGGCGTGGTGAAAGCGGTGGCCTTCATCTTGCTGGCCCTGGCCCATGGTCTCGACACGCTGGGGCATGGGGCGGCGGGAGGCGTGGCCCTCGCGGCGCAGAGCGCCTCGTGGATTGCGGTGGCGTTCTGCCTGGCGCGCGGGCTGCCGGTGCTCATCGAAGCGCCGCGGGTGCTGGGAGGCGCTGAATGAGCACCAGGGCGTTTTTCGGCAAGGGCTGGTTTACGCGGTTGGCCTTCTCTGTGGGCCGACACCTCCCTCCTGCTGTCGGGGAGCAAGTGGCGCGGCTGGGCGCGCGCGTGCTGGTCAGCTTCGACAGCGACCTGCGCGCCGCCGTCTTTGATAATCAACGGCATGTGTTGGGGCCGGAGGCGTCGCCCGAAGCGGTGCGGGCGAATGCCTATGAGGTTTTCCGGCAGGCAGCGCGCGCTTACTATGAGCTGTTTCGCAATGTCGGCCGGGGACGCACGCGCGTGGCGGAATTCGAGCCGCCGGTGCGGGTGTTGCCAGAGACGCGGGCGCGACTGCAGGCTGCCGCCGACACGGGGCGCGGCGTCTTCATCGCGGGCTGTCACGTCTCCAACTTTGACCTGGGGGGCATCGCGTTTTGCCAGGAGATGCCGGTGCCGTTGCAAGTGCTGGCGCTCGCCAATCCCACCCCCGGCATGGAGCTGTTCAATCGCTTGCGACAACAGGCGGGCATCATGCTCACCCCCATTTCCCCCGAAACGCTGCGGCAGGCCATCCGCCGCTTGCGGGAAGGGGAAGGCGTCATCACCGGCGTGGACCGTCCCATCGGCGAGGGCGATGCGCCGGTGGAGTTTTTCGGCGCGACCGCGCATTTGCCGGTAGGCTACATGCGGATGGTGCTGCGAGCCAACTGTGTGGTGATGACGGGGACCTGCTTCTATGAGGAGGGCGAATATCACGCTGTCGTCAATCCGCATTGGGAGCCGGTGCAGACGGGCGACCGCGAGCACGATGTCGCCGTGAACTTGCGTCGGGTGTTGACGGAGTTGGAGGGCTTGATCCGGCAGCATCCGGAGCAGTGGATGATGTTCGTGCCGGTGTGGCGCTGAAAGCGCCCTGTCTCAGCTAAAGAAGCCCCCCGTGGCTCCAGGCCGCGGGGGGCTGTGCTTTGCAAGGCCGGGGGTTAGCCGGCGAAGTTCCTGACGACCATCGGCAGGAAGATCCTGTACTGCGGTTTCACCGTGAAGGCGACGTCAGCCGTGCCGCTGCCGTCGTTAGCGGAGGTGAAGCGCGCAGTGTTGGTGATGGTCTGGCCGTAGAGCGCCGGGTCGTCGTTCACCGTGGCGGTGAAGACGATCTGGACGCTGGCGCCGGCCTCGAGTGGCCCGCTCCAGTGGATCACGCCGTCGGTCTGTGTCGCGCCGTTGGCGGCGATAAACGCGCCAAAGGTGACGCCGGCGGGCAGCGTGTCAGTGAGGACGATCCCCTGCGCGGTCGCTTCGCCGCTGTTGTTCAGGGTGAGGGTGTAAGTGACGCTGTCACCCAGATCAACCGCTCCGTCGGTGGCCACTTCCTTGGTCAGCGCCAGCACGGGCGCGCCGATCATGCCGAAAGTGGCCTCGTCTGCACCGCTCCCCGCGTTGGCGGAGGTGAAGCGCGCAGTGTTGACGATAGATTTCCCGTAGAGCGCCGGGTTGTTCTCCACTGTGGCGGTGAAGACGATGGCGACAGGTTGCACGTCTGCCATCAAGTCCCCGCTCCAGGTGATAACGCCCCCGGCATACTCAGCATTCACGTTCGTGCCTGGGGCAAAACCACCGAAAGTGACGCCCGCCGGTAGCGTATCGGTGAGCGAAACGCCTTGGGCCGGGTCGTCGCCGACGTTGTCGAGCGTGATGGTGTAAGTCACACTATCGCCCGGCGCTACATTGGCGGTAGGCTCCACGGCCTTGACGATGACGACCTGCGGCGGAGCGACGACCGTCGTCTCCGGCGAGGTGAAGTCTGAAATGGTGGTGCCGTCATCCACTGACATGGTGTTGGCGAACTTCGTGCCGGCGGGGGTGGCGGGGTTGACCTGCGTCACGAGGAGAACCTGCACCGTCTCCAGCGGGCCGACTTCCACGGTGCCTTCGAGGTCGCCGCTCACCAGCGTGAGGACGGGCGGCAGCACATCGGCGTATTCCACCGTAGCGGTGAGGTTGCCGGTGTTGACGAAGTTGAGCGTGTAGGTGAGCCGCTCGCCGGGGTATATTTCGACTGCGCTGACTTCCTTGAAGGACTGACGCAGATCCACGACCGGCGTCAGCACCTTTGCATCGTTGGGACGGGTGTCGTGTTGGAAGTGCCGCACGCGGATGCGCTGACCGTCGTAGTCCTCTGAACCCAGGCCGGCCACGGTCACGCGATCCAGCACGTGGATGGTTTCCCACGTCCCGTTGTAGCCATCCAGGAAGGCGCGCACCGGGCCAGAGCCGTCATCCACGAGGAGGTAACTGTTGTCGGCGGCTTTGGCGGTGACCGTGCCGGTGACCACCATCAGCCATCCTTCATTCTCTTCCGATGCTGCCTCGGCGGTGCTCAGCGGGCGCAGGAAGTTGCCGCCCAGCGCCAGCTCGTCGGGACTCACGTAAGTGGGCGTGATGACCTGGATCTGTTCGGCCTCGAAGAACTGCAGCTCCGTGTCGCCCTGGTAGCTATCCACCGTGCCCAGCACGCGGATGAAGTCGCCGCGCTGGGGCATGGCGCCGACCGCGCCAGAAGCCGTCCCTGCCGGCGCAAAGACGGTGATGCCGCCGGTCTCATCCTGGACGTAGAGCACGTCGAAGAATTCGCCGTAGGCAGCGGTGACCACCCCTTCAACCCACACCAGTTTGCGCAGGTTGACGGGATCATCTCCGCCCTCGCGCACTTCGGCGATCGTCTGCTTCTGCAGCGGCTCGCCGAGCAGCCACATCACGGTCTCGAGGTTGAAGATCTCGTTTTGGCGCCCGTCGCCGGCGGTGTAGGAGAAGATGTTGAAGGGGTCGTTGGAATCGCCGTAGAAGAAGAAGCGCCCTGGCGCGCCGGGGATGTCGTAGCCGGCAGCGCCCGGCAGCGCCTCGCCCGCCGGGTAAAGGTAGGCGTCGCCCCAGGAATCGGCGTCGGTGTTGTGGGTGCGGTTGGGCACATTGCTGTAATGCGCGCCGCTGGAAGAGCCGGCATCCAGGTCGCCCAACACTGCGATGAAGCCGTTCTCGCCCAGGTCGGCCTGGCTCAGGCCCCGGTGATTGCGATCCACTAACGAGGAGACGGACCAGGTCTGGATACCCTCCACGTTCATCCCGATGCCGGTCGTGGAGGCCGAGGGGAAGAGGTGCCAGACGACGCCCCACTGATAGCCGTTGTTGTTGTTGCCATCCAGCACTTCGTCGTCGTTCACGCGGATGGGGATTTGCTGGCCAGTGCGGGTCTCTACCGCCGCGACGATGGCGTTCATCCGGTCGGCGACGGTGTCGGCCCATTCCACCTTGCCGGTGTAGTCGGAGAGGCCGTTGAGCCAGAGGCTGCCGCCCGCCGCCACGTAGTCGGCGATCGCGGCGAGCTCCGCTTCCGTCAGCGGCGCGGGGCCGAAGGCGTTGATGATGAGCAGGCGGGTCGTCGCGGTGTTCAGATCGGTCGCGGTGATCTCATCGAGGTTGAAGAGCACGTTGTAGCCGTGGGCCGTCATGTCGTTGACGAAGGGCCGGACGCTGTTGAGATCCGAGGCGATGTTGTTGTGACCGTTGTCAATGATGATCAGCGGCACCCGCTCGTCGGTCGCGTTGAGCTGCAGGGTGGCGCGGTTGTCCTCCGGGGCGTCGGAAGCGGGCGCGCCTTGCAGTTCCGCCACGACTTCGACGGGGCCGACCTCGGTGGCCTGCCAGGTGATGTTGGCGTAGACGTCCGCGCAGGGACCGGTGCTGCAGGGCGGCACCGTCACCGGCACCGAGCCGATGGGGCTACCGTTGATGCTGAAGGTGACCGTGAGGGTCTGCGTCGTCGCGCCGCGATTGGTGACGCGCGCCGTGAAGAGGTTGGGGTTGTAAATGGTGGGGATGGTCGGCTGCACGGTCAGATCGGTGATGCTGACGTCTTCCTCACCCATCGTCCAGACCGGGGAGGAGACGATGCGGTCGCCATCGGCCTGCGTCGCCATCACGAAGTAGTAGTGCACGCCGGGCGTGACGTCGAGCGCGAAGCTCCAGTCGAAGGCGGCGCCGGTCGGCTGCGTCGAGGTGACCACCACGCCGCCGTCGCTGTAGAGCTCCAGCTTCGTGGTGAGCTCGTCGTCCGGATCCTCGCCCCAGATTTCGAAGGTGAGGTTACCGGTGTTGGGGAGCTCCGAGCCCATCCAATAGCCGTTGGCCTTGAAGAAGAGCTCGGTGTTGGAGTCCTCGGAGGCGTACGTGCGGCCGGCGCGCAGCGCGTCGAGCAAGTCGCCCTTGGTAAGCGCCGGCATCACCACGCCGGTGCGGTGCGGCGTGATCGTGCCCCAGCTGGGCGTGTGATTGTCGGAGTTGTTGGTCGCGCCGACCTTCCAGCCGTAATCGAGCGAGCGGACCCACTCGTCCCAGGAGAAGAAGTACGAGCTGCCCCAACCGTTGCCGATTTCCTCGAGCTGCGCGATGCTTTCGACTTCGGGATGATACTTCCAATCGTTGAAGTTGATCCAGCCCGGATGGTTGAACTGCATCACCGTGCCGTAGTCGTCCAGCGCCTGCGTGCCGGTGATCGCCAGCCAGTGATAGAAGCCGTCCACGGTCTGCCCCAGCTCCAGGTTGGGCGTGTAGTCGGCATAGGTGAAACCGACGTCGCTGCGGACGGCATGGCGGACGGTGTTGTAAACGTTGAGGTGTCCTTCCGCGCCCTGGGTGTATTCGAAGCCGCGCAGGGCCACAAAAACGCCGTTTTCGGTGAAGGCCTCGACCTGCGCCAGGGTGTCGGCCCATTCGGTGTCGTCAATCGCGTAGGAGTGGTCGCTGATTGCCATGAAATCCAGCCCGGCGGCTTTGGCACGGGTGAGGGCGTCGTTAGGCGTCATGGAGCCGTCGGAGTAGCCGGTGTGATTGTGCAGATCGCCGAGGTAAGCGTGCATCGGTGGTTCGGGCCGGGTGGTGAAGCTCCACACGCGGTCCGCTGCGACGACCGGCAGGCCAGCCCAATCGGTGACGGCGGTTGCGATAGTGAAGGTGTAGACCGTCTCCGGGAGAAGCAGGCCGCCCGGATTGAGCGTCAGCCGTGAGGTCGCCAGGTCATAGGCGACGCTATCCCAGGGCACGGCGCCGTAAGGCCCCGTGAGGGTGAAGTTGCCCACGACCGTCGCGGGTTTGAGGCTCTCGCTGAAGGTGACGACGATGTTGGCGTTGAGGGCCACGTCTACCGCGCCCGCGTCGGGTGTGCGCGCGGTCACCGCCGGCGGCGTGGTATCTTCCGCGCCGGTGGTGAAGGTCCAGCTGTGGGGGATCAGCGCGTTGTCGGAGAGGTCCTTCACCCCGGCGGTCAGGGCCGCCGTGTAGGCGCTGTTCGGAGCGAGGGCGGTCGCTGGTGTGAAGGTCGCTTGCTTCGTGGCCGCGTCATAGGTTACCGTTCCCGTAACCGCGCCGTCGCTGCCGGTCAGCGAGAACGTGGAGGCGTTGACTGTCGTGGGATTGACGGGCTCGCTGAAGGTGGCGTAAAGCGGCTGATAGGGGCTGACGCCGGTCGCGCCGTTGGCTGGCAGCGTCGCGGAGACGGTCGGCGGCGTCAGGTCGAGCAGCTTGATGTCGGCGGCGGTCGGCGGCATGACGCGGTATCTATTACGGTCATAAATCAACGGCCCCCGTACATAGACGTATCGCTGCCCTACGGCTATATCGGCAGGGTAATAACTCAACTGGCCAATAGAGCCTGTGCCGCCGCTGCTATCCTTAAACAGAGCGCCATAGGTTTCCACAGCCGTGATGGTGATGGTGTGATATTCCACTATCGTGGATTCGTAGGCTTCACTCTTGGAAGCTGTGTTTGCCGGCACGTCGAGCGCAGTCACCACAGTAGGCGCGCAGACATCATCGCCGGCGCCCTGATACGCCCGGCCGGGATAGCTGAATTCGGTCGTCCCGTAGTATTCCGTCAGGGTGCCGCGCAGCAGATAGGCGCCGCCCAGCTGCGGTTTGGCGCCGCTTCCCGTATAACTGTAGATGCTGCGCCACGGCCCGGTCGCCTCACTCAGGATGAATCCTTTGGTGAGCAGTGCGCAGACCGTGCCGGTCGTGGTCACCAGCTGGCCAGCATAAGGCGAAGGATACGTCCCGTCGCCGGCAACGGTGGTGTACTGCAGGTCGTAGATGGAGAGGATGGAAGGTTGGGGTTCTTTCACGACGGTGTTGACAGGGCTGCCGACCGTGCGGGTGGTCCAGTCGCCGGCCCAGACGCCGTAGTCGCTGTTGACCAGGGTGGTCGCTGTGCCGGGCGCGGTCACCTGCACGGTGCGGGTCACCGCAGCGCCGTCGGCCAGCGAGGTCACCGTCCAGCTCACGACGTGACCCGTCGCCACGCCGCCGTCGGAGATCGTGCCCACCGTCACGCTGAGGGGCAGGCTGTCGGTGATGACGACGTTGGAGCGCACGGCGCCGGTCCTGTTGGTGGCGATGAGGGTGTAGGTGAAGACGTCGCTTACCTCCACCGAGGCGGGCGCGGATTTGGCGATGGTGAAGGTCGGCTCGGCTGCCACCACCACATCGGATTGTATGCGGGGCATAATCTGCGGGGCATTGTAGTTGCCGCTGAAGCCGACGACGGTCATTTCCGCCGGGCTGGTATAGCTCCGCATGTCAATTTGAGTGTCTTTGTCCACAAACACCGCGACCTCGCCGCTGTCATCGTTGATGGTGAAGGTCCAGTTGGAGGCGCCGGGCGCTGGCGGGGTTGTGGACCACGTCGCCGTGCCGGACACCTCGATCAGCAAACCTTGTGTTGGATCCACATCGCCGGTTGGGGTCGGCGTGGGATCGGGAACGGTCCCGGCGCCCAGGTTGACGATGCCCGTGACGGGATCCACTTCCAGGAGGCCGTTGTAGAGTTTCAGGGTACCCGTGACGAGCACGGTATCACCCAACGCCATCGGGGGCAGGGTATAGGTGCCGGCATAGACGTAGATGCCGCCGGTGTCATCCTGAATGGCGAAGGTGTTGCCCGCGAACATCCCCGGGGCGACGGTGACCTGTCCCTGCATCGCGCCCGTCCAGCCGGCGCCGTAACCGCGCGCCGTCCCGATAGGCACGAGTTGCAGGGGTTCTTTCACGACGGTGTTGACAGGGCTGCCGACCGTGCGGGTGGTCCAGTCGCCGGCCCGGACGCCGTAGTCGCTGTTGACCAGGGTGGTCGCCGTGTCGGGCGCGGTCACCTGCACGGTGCGGGTCACCGCGGCGCCGTCGGCCAGCGAGGCCATCGTCCAGCTCACGACGTGGCCCGTCGCCAGCCCGCCGTCGGAAATCGTACCCACCGTCACGCTGAGGGGCAGGCTGTCGGTGATGACGACGTTGGAGCGCACGGCGCCGGTCCCGTTGGTGGCGACGAGGGTGTAGGTGAAGACGTCGCTTACCTCCACCGAGGCGGGCGCGGATTTGGCGATGGCGAAGCTGCCCCCGCCGCCGCAGGAATCAATCGTGTGGGCTCCCAGGTCTTCGATGTTATCTTTCGCATACCCATCCCATTCCAGCGCGGGATCAAATGCATCGCTGCCATTAGCATCGCCTTGCATCACCGAGCTCTTGCGGCGCAAGGTATGATCGAGCGTGCTGGTCATTTCCGATCCCCAGGCTGTGCCGGGGTCGTAGCCAATTTGCCCGATAACGTCAATGATGACGCCGTTATGCAGCAAGGCGAGTGCATCATCACCGTTGAAATACGTGACCGTGCTGGTCATATTTGCCACTGCCAAAATCTCGGCGCTGGCGGCAGGATTGGCAATCACGAATACTGTACCTGGCGCCAAGGCGCCGCTGAGATCCGTGCTATTCGTGCCAGGCGTGGAGCTCCCATTGCTGTAGAGATTTACCCGGTACTGGCTCAAGTCAACCGTAGCATCTGTGCCATTGTAAATCTCCAGCGCCTTGTTATTGCTGGAACCCTCGACATATTCCGAGAAGAACAAATCGGTGGGGCAAGCTGTCGCTATCCGTGCCGCTGGCTCACTCTGAGCCTGTGGCTCTTGCTGCGGAAGTTGCACGTTCTGCGCAGCGGCCGGCGTGAAGCTGGCCAGCACCAGGCTGCCTATCATCACCAACGACATGATCGTGAATACTGTACGTCTCATAGCGGTTCCTTTCTAAAATCTAAAGTCTGAATGTTTTGAAGGCGGAATGCGGGGAGAGAAACGCCAAACGGACTGTGGCTTGTGAGCGGAGAGCGCGACGCGCAAAACGGGAATCACGCAGCGAGGGGAGGCATCGCCGATGTCTGGTGCCGTCTGCCAACTTACCGAGGACTTTTTCACGCCGTACGCCATGTCCCTATTGTGCCCCATTTTGAGCCAGTGACAAGCGCGCTTTTGACAATTCCCGGCTTGCTTATAGTATTTGGAGAACGTGAGAACGGGGAAGGCGGACACGTGTGAACGTGGACACGTGCGAACGTGTGAACGTGCCCACGTAAGCGACTCGCTGACTCGCTTTCTCGCTTTTCCGCTGACTCGCCTTTTCGCTGATTCGCTGACTGCTGACCCGCTGATCTCTATTTTCGAAGGAGTGACGCAAAACTATGATTCGAGCTCTTTTCCTTTCTCCAGAACATGGTCTGCAGACCGATCTGACGCCGCAACGCTTTGCCGAAGCGCTGCAGGAGGCACAGGGCATTCTGTGGGTGGATATGGATCAGGCGCCCGTGGAGATGTGCCTGCCGGTCTTGCGGGACACGTTCGGCTTCCATCCCCTGGCCATTGACGATGCCCTGGAAGAGGCCCACTCGCCCAAGATTGATGATTGGATTCAGTACCTCTACCTGGCGCTGCAAGCGGTGGTGCTGGATACGGAGCCCGGGCAGCACCTCGACACGCACGAGCTGGATGTGTTTCTGGGCGCCCATTATCTCGTGACGTATCACACCGATCCCATCGAAGCGCTAGAGCGGGTGTGGAAAGCTTGCCGCCGTGATGAGCGGTACCTGCAGCAGGGACCGTGTCATCTCCTCTATCGCGTCGCCGACGAACTCGCTACGGATTGCATGGCGGTGGTGGAGGCCATTGATGATGAGATTGACTCCATTGAGGACCAGGTCTTCGGCGCGCCGGGGCCCCATCTCCTGGAGAAGATCTTCACCCTCAAGCGCACGCTGGTCACGCTGCGCCGGGTCATTGCGCCGCAGCGGGAGGTGCTCAACAAGATGGCGCGCGGCGGCTATGCGACCATCCCCGCCGAGCAGGGCGTCTTCTTCCGCGACGTTTACGATCACCTCGTGCGGCTCTACGACATCATTGATAGCCTGCGCGATCTGGTCACCGGCGCCCTGGATAGCTACCTCTCCGTGGTCAGCAATCGCATGAATGAGGTGATGAAGACGCTCACGGTGATCACCACGCTGTTCATGCCCATCTCGTTCCTGGCGGGTTTCTTTGGGATGAACTTCTTCGCGCCGACTCACCCCTTCCCCGCATGGACGAGTTCCCCGGCATTCATCGTGGCTCTGCTGCTGATGGCTTTCACGCCGACGGGCATGTTGCTGTGGATGCGTCATCGCGCGTGGATGTGAGCCGTGAATTGCGGCTGAAAGCCATAGGTCGAAACCTTGATGGACAGCCTGCTGGCTGACCCGCCTTTTCGCTGGAGACGCCCTGTGCTGGCGCACACTATCCAAGGATGAAAATGTGCGGTAACTGTTCAGCCTGGCGTCAAGTAGCCAGCCGGCGATGGATGAACCTTTGTGGCCTGTAGCTTTTGCCCCACCCCCTGCCCCCTCCCCAACGGCGTCTGCGCCGTTGGGGAGGGGGAGAAAAAAGTTGGGGTTTTGCAGGCGGGCGTAGCCCGCCTGCAAAACCCCACAAAAAAAGTTCCCCTTTCCCCCGCGCAACGCGGGGGAAAGGGGCCAGGGGATAGGGGGCAAAAGTTGATACTCAATCTTCAAGAGGCGCCAGGAAATCTTGCGTTTTTCAGTCAGTGGCTGAACAGTAACCCTGTGAGCCATAACCTATGAGCTGAGGCTGCGGCGACTCGCCGGTTCGGCTGGGGATGGAATCCCCAGCCTGACACGAGCCAACCGCGCTGAAGCGCGTTGTTGGGAAAGCTCGTTTCAGCAAACTTGACGTAGCAGACCCGGAATTCATTCCGGGGCGGCTGAGGTCCACAGATTCGCTTTTTCGCTTTTTCACTGATTCGCTGACGGCTGACCGCTGGTCTCTATTTTCAGAGGAGACACCATGACAGAAATCCTCCGTTGGGGCATTTTAGGGACGGGCATTATTGCCCAACAATTCGCGCGCGGGTTGCGCGCCTTGCCGGACGCCCGCCTCGTGGCGGTCGGCTCGCGGACGGCGGAGACGGCGGAGCGCTTCGGCCGCACCTTCGACGTCCCGCATCGCCATGCGAGCTATGTCGCGCTGGCGGAGGATCCGGAGGTGGATGTGGTGTATGTGGCGACGCCGCACCCCTTCCACGCGGAGAACACGCTGCTGTGTCTGCGCGCGGGCAAGGCCGTGTTGTGCGAGAAACCTTTCACCCTCAACGCGGCCGAGGCGCAGACGGTGATCGCCGAGGCGCGGGCGCGGCGCCTGTTCCTCATGGAAGCGATGTGGATGCGCTATCTCCCCGCCATCGTTCAGGTGCGGCGCTGGCTCGCGGAGGGCGTCATCGGCGAGGTGCGGATGGTGACGGCGGATTTTGGCTTCCGCGCGGCATTCGACCCGCACAGCCGGCTCTTCGACCCGGCGCTGGGCGGCGGCGCGCTCCTCGATGTGGGCATCTACCCGATCTCACTGGCTTTCATGGTGCTGGGGACGCCGACACGGGTGACGGGGGTCGCGCAGCTCGGCGAGACCGGCGTGGACGAGCAATCGGCGTATCTCTTCGAGTACCCGCAGGGGCAGCTGGCGGTGCTCTCCTCGGCGGTGCGGACGACGACCCCCACCGAGGCGTGGATCCTCGGCACCGAGGGCGCGATCCACATCCATCCGCTGATGTATCGCCCGGAGCGGGTGACGGTGCGCCGGCATCTGACGGAGGTGTCCTCGCGGTTGCCGGCGTCCCTCAAGGCGCTCGGGCGCGCGCTGGGGCTGGAGCGGCCATGGCAACAGGCCCGCACCCGGGGCGGGAAGACCTATCACTTCCCCCTGAAAGGGAACGGCTACAATTACGAGGCCGACGAGGTCGCTCGCTGCATGGCCGCGGGCAAACTGGAAAGCGCCGTCATGCCGCTCGACGAGACGCTGGCCATCATGGAGACGCTGGATCAGCTCCGCGCGCCGTGGGGGCTGGTGTATCCGGGGGAGTAGGCGCGCGGGCGCGAGCAGCCCGCCTGGCCGGCGAGCTCCGGCGCGATGGGTGCGCATCCGCGAGCGTCGGCGGGACGCAGTCGCAGCGCGCTCTGCTGCGCGAGGGCGGCGATGTGCTGCATGAGGGTCTCGGTCACCTCGGCGACGCGCGTCCGGTCGTCCGCATCTCCCCTGAAGTGCAGCGGGCGTCCTACCGTGATCGCATAGGGCGTCTGCACGGGCCAGCGGCTCATGACGGCTTGGGCGCCGCAGAACGCTTCGCGGAAGCGTATCCCCCCCCAGGGAAGGTAAATCCCGATGGGAATGACCGGGACGCCGGTGAGCAGCGCCAGTCGCGCCGCGCCAGAATGCGCCTGGCAGAGTCCCTCCCGCGGGCTGAGATCGCCTTCGGGGAAGATGATGACGGTGCGCCCGGCTTCCAGCGCGGCCTGCGCCTGAGTGAAGGCCTCGCGTCCCTGGCCGGACACGACGGGGACGTGCCCGGCATGGCGGAGATACGCGCCGAACAGCGGCACTTTGAAGGCGTCCTCGGTGATCAAAATGCAGGCAGGTCCTCCCGCCAGCCAGGCGACAAAAAAGGGGTCTAGCGTCGTGGGATGATTGGCGACGAGGAGGCGCGGTCCAGGGGGCAGCGGCTCGCCGCGCTGAAGGTTCAGGCGGAGCAACAGCCAGGTATAGAGATGGAGGACAGGCGCCATCACCAGGTACAGCAACGTTTACATCGTCAGGCCCTCGCTCTTGGATTTCAGGATGTCGTTCCCAGGATACTCGCAGCCGTTGCGGCGCGCCTATCCGTTGCCTATCCGTTGGCGATAAACTTGAGAGCAGCCTGAAGCGGGGATGGAGTCTGCAGTCTGACAGGAGCCACCCGCGTCGGAGCGCTTTGTTTGAGGACGCCTCAGGCCTGAAATTCATTCCGGGGCGACCATGGCTGATTCGCTGAGGAATTTCCATAGAGTCGCCAACTCGGAACTTCCCAACTCGCAACTTTCAACTATTTCCAAAGGAGGAACGACCATGCGAGTATTGTTTATCGGCGGGACGGGAGTGATCAGCTCGGCGTGTTCGCGGCTGGCTCTGGATCGCGGTATCGCCCTCACTCTCCTCAATCGGGGGCAAGCGCGGACGCCGCTCCCGGCGGGCGCGGAGGTGCTCCATGCGGACATTCGTGATCCGCAGGCAGTGAAGGCAGCGCTCGGCGCGGCGACTTTCGACGCGGTGGTGGACTGGATTGCCTACACGCCGGCGGACGTGGAGGCCGACCTGGCGCTGTTTCGCGGGCGAACGGGGCAGTACGTCTTCATCAGCACGGCCTCGGCTTACCTCAAGCCGGCGGCGTTGCCCATCGTCGAATCCGCGCCGCTGGGCAACCCGCACTGGGCCTACTCCAGGGCGAAAATCGCCTGTGAGGAGCGGCTGATGCGCGCCTTCCATGAGGAGGGCTTCCCGGTGACGATCGTGCGCCCTTCCCACACCTACGATGCCACCAAATTGCCCATGTACGGGCGCTACACGGTGATTGATCGGATGCGGCGCGGGGAGCCGGTCATTGTCCATGGCGATGGCACGTCGCTCTGGGTGCTCACGCACCATGAGGATTTTGCGCGCGGTTTTGTGGGGCTGCTGGGCAATCATCGTGCGTTGGGCGAGGCCTTCCACATCACCAGCGACGAGGTGCTGACCTGGAATCAGATTTTCCTCTGGCTGGGGAAGGCGGCGGGGGTGGAGCCACGATGGGTGCACGTGGCCTCTGAGACGATCGCCGCGTTCGATGCGGAATGGGGCACCTCGCTGCTGGGGGACAAGTCACACAGCGTGATGTTCGATAACAGCAAAGTGCGGCGCTACGTGCCGGATTATGTGGCGACGATTCCCTTCGCACAGGGGGCGCGGGAGATCATCGCCTGGCACGACGCCGACCCCGCGCGGCAGGTGGTGGATCCGGCGCTGAACGCGCTCTTCGACCGCATCATCGCCGCCGTGGGCTGACCTGACGATTTCCCTTGCTACAGTGGCGGAGGATTCCTGAACCGGGCGCAGAAGGGGGATGGAACCTCGGTAAGAGCAATGACGTGCTCATCGCGTCGTGGAATTCAGGGTATCCTGAGGATGCCGGGAGCTGCTCGAGAAAGGCGGCTCCCTCTCCAGCGACCATGCTGAATGCGGGGGAGCAATGTCAGATTCGTAGCAGGAATCGCTCAGGTTCCTACCGGGAATTGCTTGGATTCCTACTAGGAAACATTCGCGTTCCTACTAGGAAACATTCACGTTCCTACTAGCAATCATTCATGTCCCTACCAGGGATCATTTAGATTCCCGGTAGGAATGAAATACATTTCTGGTAGCAACATAAAGAATAACTGTTCAGCCGCTGACTAAAAACGGCAAGATCCCCCGGCAACTGCTTTCTACCCCCTGTTCCTTCCCCCCATAGCGGGGGAAGGAACACTTTTTTTTGTGGGGCTTTGCAGGCGGGTGCGGCCTGTCTGCAAAGCCTCCTTCGAAAATAGAGATCAGCGAGTCAGCAGTCAGCGAATCAGCAAAAAAAATCACTTGCGTGGCAAATGTAACGCAAACTTCAGTTTGCGCTCAGGCCGCCCCGGAATGAATTCCGGGTCTGACAGGTCAAGTTCGCTGAAGCGAGGTCCCCCAACAACGCGCTTCAGCGCGGTTGGCTGCCGTCAGGCCGGGGATTCCATCCCCAGCCGAGGGCCGCTCCTCACCTCACATCCGGGTTGTAGATCAGTCCGCCGCTGGCGGTGTAGGCTTGCAGGACGGCGCACGCTTCCTCGCGCAGCACGCCCTGGATGACGTGAATCGGCGGCAGGGGCGGGCGATGTTCCAGCGTCTCGACCCAGTTTTCCGGGACGGGACCCTCGCGGAAGCGCGTGAGGCGCTCCACATCGGCTTTGGTCGCGCCGACGACGAGGCGCCGCAAGCCGCTCCACCACACATTGCCATAACACTGGATGCAGGGTTGGGCGCTGGCGACCAGTTCCAGCGGCGGCAGGAAATCCGCGCTCAGGTCGAAGGTCTGGCACACCTGTTGGGCGACCATGATGGCGACCGCCTCGGCGTGCGCCAGCGAACAATGGGCCGGCACGACAATATTGACGCCGGGGGCGATCAGGCGTCCCGTCTCGATCTCGAAGACGGCGGCGCCGAAAGGCCCGCCGGTCTGCTCCCGCACGTTGCGCTCTGCCAGACGGATGACCCACGCCATCCGTTCCTCCAGCGTGGGGAAACAGCGTTCGGGTGATACGACTTCCCCGGCAACCCATTCGGGCAGCTGCAAGATGACCTCCGGGTACATGGGACCTCCCAGGTCAATGATGGGCAGTGAACGGAGCGGCGCAGGAGCCTCGCTGTTCACCTGGTCGTTCTCAACACCTGGTCGGCAGGGCTGCACCGATGTTGAAACCGCGTTGGCTTCGAGTATAAAGGATTTTTCGAGAAGGGCAATGGCGGGGAGGAGGGGGGCTTTGAGGAACGAGGCTCCCTCAGATGGGTTTCCCCTCGGCCTCCAAACGCACAGCGGCGGGCCGGCGTTGTGAAAGGTGAAGGTGTTCTCGCGGTAAAAAGCAGGGAAGGGGCTGACTGCCCCTTCCCTGAGATCCACATGTGAGGGTGCGGTCTATTCTTGGAGGAAGACCAGCCGCCCTTCGATCGCCGGAGCGATGGGCTGCGGCAACGTCGGGATGTATTCGATCACGACGTCGCGCACGTAGTACTGGGTGTCGTACAGAATGTGGTCCAATGGCCAGAGGGTCACGCCGCCATCGTTAAAGTTGCAGGAGCCTGCGGCCAGGTAGTTGACGGTGGAGACGGTGTAGGTGTGCGCCGCATCAAAGACGACGGGGGTGCCATTGTTAAAGGTCATCGCCACTACGTTGTTCCCATTGGGGGGCGTGCTCGCACCGGGATCGGTGTAAGTGATGACGGCACCTGCGTTCACGTCCAGCATACAGGTGGTGTAGTGCGAATAGCCGCCGTAGTTCGGAGTGTACTTGTAGTACCAGTAGTTGCGATAGCCGCGCTCCAGGATGGCCTTGAGCTGCTCTCCATTGATCTCCATCACCAGCAGCGAGTTCTCGTAGGGCATCAGCGTGAACATGTCGCCGACGGTGAGGGTGTAAGGTGTGGTCGCCGTGGCGGAGCCAGCAACCTTGGCGTTGGTCATCGCGCCGGAGAGATGGAAATCAATGTTCACCGGGAGCTCCTTCTCCAGCTTCCACACGGAGGCGTCGGCCTGCAGGTTGGCGGCGTTGGTCTCCTCAGTGAAGGCGTTGAGCGCATCCAGTGGGACAGTGGTCTGCCCCAGGACCCGCGTCCGGTAGGTGGTCAGGAAGGCATCATACGGCGCGACGATGGCCTTGACCGCCGGGTCCTCCGGGGTGGCAGTGGTCACTGCGATATACTTGCCGGCGCGTGCCGCGACTTCGTAGCCGCCGCCTGCCTTCTCCCGCATCCCGAGCACGACCTCGCCGAGGTAGGTGTTGTAACGATAAGCCTGGTTGATCAACACCGGCACGTTGTCCGGCGATCCCACGATCGTGGGAAGGAACTTGTAATTGCCGTAGCCCTTGCTCGGGTCGGTATGGCTGTGGCTGCCGATGATCACATCCACGCCCGTCGTCTGCGCCGCCAGGTTGGTGTCCACATTGGCGTCCACTTCGACGCTCTTGGGGTCTTCCGTGAAGCCGATGTGCGTCAATGCGACGACCGCATCGTTGGCCGCTTTGAGCGCCGGCGCGCGGTTTTGCGTTTCGGTGATCGGATTGGTGAAGGTCAGCCCCGGAATGTTGCTGGGCAGCTCATACTGCGGGACCCGGTGGTTGCCGATGCCCAGGATCGCGACGCTGATGTGCTCCGGCCCTACGGTGACCGTGATGTCAGGGCGGACGTTCACTTCCGCCAGCCCATAGCGCCCGTCATCGTAGACGTTGGCCTGGAGCAGCGGGAAGTTCGCCTGCCCGAGCGTGCCGGTGAAGATGTGGCCGCCGAAGTTGTACTCGTGGTTGCCCAACGTCATCGCCGTGTAGGTGATGGCGTTCATGGCTTTGAGGATCGGGTTAACCCAGAGGTCCTCCGGCAAGGCGGTGCCATCGGCGCCCTTGCCCGTGAACGCGGCCTTGTAGAACGCCGCCATCGCGTCGCCCTGGATGGTATCCCCGCCATGGAGCAGGATCGTGCGGCTGGGGTTGTTCCGCCACTCCTGCCGGATCACGGTGACCAGGTTGGTGTAGCCGGGGTACGAGCCGGATTGCAGCAGCCGGCCGTGGGAGTCGTTGTGGTGCAGGATGGTCACGGGAATGATGGGCCCACTATGGTCATCGCCTTCGCGGATGATGCGGCCATCCAACAGCGTGCCATCACCCAAGGGGCCATTGTAGGCCGTCTCGGGAGTGCCGTAGTTCGCGTGTGTCCAGCTAAGGACCTGGTTCAACATGTCGCCCCAGTAGGAGATGTTGGTCATGTACTTGAAGGGGGCAAACCCGTCTTGCCCGGCAGGGGCCAGGAATTCGTTGGTGCCGACGCGGTAGACCCGGTCCATTTCCAGCGGTTCCCAGACGTCGCCGTTCTTGACCTCAACATCGTACGCGCCCCAGGCCCACCAGGTGTTGTGATAGGCATCGAAAGTGTCAGGAGCGCCGTAGCTGTAGTACTTGAAGCGGATGCCCGCGACCTGTAGCGTGCCCTTGAAGAGCGTGGCGCTCTGGTTGAGCAGCTCCATGATCTGGGCGCCGGTCATGTCGCCGACGATGGTCTGGTTGCCAAAGGGCAGCACGCTGAACAACGCGCCATAGGTGAGGGTGAAGGGCGTGGTTGGCGCGCCGGTAGCGATGATGTCCGCCCGCAGGCCGCCGGAGTTGTTGAAGACCATGTCCACGTCATTGAGCGGCTCGGCGTCGTTGTTCAGCTCGTTGTAGATTGCGTCGTTGACGAAGGCGCCCATCGTGTTATCCATGGTGCTCCGGCGGATCAGGCTGATCTTGGTGTAGCCGATCACGGTGTTGATGAGCTCCAGGTAGCCCGGATCCTGCGCCCAGGTGTTCAGGCGCGCCAGCGTCGCCGCGTCTTGCTCTCCAGTCGTTGATACGGTCAGCGATTGCCAGCTGATGGCAACCGTGTCGGCAATCCGGTTGTACGTGATGTCGGCGCGGCCCACGCGGCGACCTGCGTAGTAGGCCTGCACGACGTAGGTCTTGCCGGGCTTGCCGGTCACCTCGATGATCTGCGGCGCACTCATGTTGGTGTGGCTGTGCCCGCCGATGATCAGATCCACGGGCTTGCCAGCGTTGATCAGATTTCTGGCCAGGGTCTGGTCGCCATACACCGGGATGCCATAGCCGTACCCGCCGTCGAGGTTGCCCAGGTGGCTGATGACCACGAGCACTTCCGCGCCGGCGGCCACTACATCGTTGTAGTAATGGGAAATGGACTCGGTGGCGTCCTTGAAGCACAGGCCCTGGGTCGCCTCCGCCACCGTGATGTAGGGCGTCTCCTGCGAGGTGACGCCGATAAGCCCCACCACGACCTCGTTGCCGGGGGCGCCCACGGTCATGGTGATCCAGGGCTGGACGTAGTCGGGGGCGGCCCACCCGGCGGTGGCGCAATTGCCGGTATCGTTGATGACTAGGTTGGTGGCCAGGAACGGATACTCGGCCTGCTCCACGCGCTCCTGCAACACCGTCTGACCCCAGTCAAACTCGTGGTTGCCGAAGGTGGCTGCCTGGTAGCCCAGGAAGTTGAAGAGGTCAATGGTGGCGGCGCCGTGCGAGAGGTTCGAGAGCAGGCTGCCCTGCATCTCGTCGCCGGCGTCTACCAGCAGCACGTTCTCGGCGCCGACGGCGCTGCGGACATCGTTGATGACTTTGGCCATCCGTGTAATACCGGGATTGCTGCCGGCCAGTTCCAGGTTGCCGTGGAAGTCGTTGGTGTGCAGAATGGAGAAGGTGTTGATGTCGATGGTAATGTCGTACAGGTAGACCTCGCCGCCGTTATGCGGATTGCCGGTGTAATCCACGATCATGGCCCCTTCGGGTTGGCTGTAGGTGTAACCGGAGAGGTCGTGGATCCAAACCCCCAACGTGGCGGTGGGATCTGCCGGGCCGGGTTCCAGCGTGGTGGCGCCCCAGTCAAAGGGATAGCGGGCATAGTCAAAGCGCCCTGGAGCGCTGACATCCTCCGTGCCATTCCAATCGTAGCCCACGACCTGGAAGTCGAAATTCGGGTTGGTGGCGCTCATCCCCAGGAAGGACGCCGGGACGTACATCTCCATGTAGCCGGAGTTAAAGTCCACGGATATCAGGTAGATCGAAGTTCTGGCCGCGCCCGTGGTCAGATTGACGATGGTGGGGATGAAGGAGTTGGTCCCGGAGTAGGGGGTATTGTAAATCACATAGTCGGGGGTGCCGTCTTCGTTGATGTCCACCCAGATATCGAATTCGACGAAGTAGTAATGCGGCAGGTGCCACGGCTCCCAGGCGTCAATGGCAAAAGCCAGAATCGGGCCATAGGTCGGGTGGCTCCCGGCGTAGTCTACGCCGACGGCCTTGATGTCACCCGCGGTGTGGGTGTCGGCAGGATCGGACACGAGCAGCGGGTAGGCCCACAGACTGGAGGTGACGGGGCCGCTGGTCGTGATCTCGAAGGTGGCCATGTCCGTGGCGGGGTTCGTGATCACCGTCTGCGCCGTGATTTCGAGCTCGTTGTAGGGGCGAGCGACGAAGTAGAACGGCACGCGCAGGGCATCGGCGGGCGTTAGCAGCCCTTGTGTCTGCCCGGCGGTAGCAGTTGCGCCTGTGCCATTCAGCACCAGCGGCAGATAGACGTAGTACAAATTTTGAACAGTGATTGAAGCCTCGGCCTGGCCACTGGCACTGATGTGGCTGAATCTAGCTACATTGGTGATGGTGGCTCCGTAGTAACTTGGATCGGTGCTAACTGTAGCGGTGAGGACAAAGGAGACGGCCTCACCAGCAGGAATGTCAACCGTCTTCTCTAGATCGTTGCCGATCAGACCGGCAGGCAGTGTATCGGTGATGACGACGTTTTCGGCGGTGAGGGTGCCGTTGTTAGCTACCGAGACTGTGTAGGTCACTACATCTCCCAACAACACCGGGGTGTGTGGGGTCGCCACAGTTTTGTCAATGACAATGTCAACCGTGCCGGGTTCGAGGGTGATTGAAGCCTCGGCCTGGCCACTGGCACTGATGTGGCTGAATCTAGCTACATTGGTGATGGTGGCTCCGTAGTAACTTGGATCGGTGCTAACTGTGGCGGTGAGGACAAAGGAGACGGCCTCACCAGCAGGAATGTCAACCGTCTTCTCTAGATCGTTGCCGATCAGACCGGCAGGCAGTGTATCGGTGATGACGACGTTTTCGGCGGTGAGGGTGCCGTTGTTAGCTACCGAGACTGTGTAGGTCACTACATCTCCCAACAACACCGGGGTGTGTGGGGTCGCCACAGTTTTGTCAATGACAATGTCAACCGTGCCGGGTTCGAGGGTGATTGAAGCCTCGGCTTGGCCACTGGCACTGATGTGGCTGAATCTAGCTACATTGGTGATGGTGGCTCCGTAGTAACTTGGATCGGTGCTAACTGTGGCGGTGAGGACGAAGGATACTGTCTCGCCAGCAGGAATGTCAACCGTCTCCTCCAGATCGTTGCCGATCAGACCGGCAGGCAGTATATCGGTAAGAACAAAGCCCCTAGCATCATTTGAGCCTAGATTGCTAAGGCTGATCGTGTACGTGACCACATCACCCAAGAGTACCGGGGTATGGGCAGTCTCAACTGTTTTAGTGATCGTCAGGTCAGGATCGGCAGGCGTGAAGAGGAGGTAGCCGTAGATCTCTTCTAATTCGCCTATCGCCACAGGCAGCATGGTCATGTCGAAGGTGAAGGTCACCGGTACGGTGACTTCCGCCTCCGGCCCCACGATCACCTGGTCTGGCAGGGTGACTTCTACACCGGTCAGGGAGGCGCCTTGATAGTCCCAACTCACGTTGAAGACGTGAGTCATGGAATCGGTGTTGTACAGGGTGACCTCGCGCTCGATCGTGTATTCGTCCTCGTTGGTGACGAACATCTCGCTGATGCTGACGAAATCCGCGTCCCCTACGGCGAAGACGGGGGTGCCCACGGCGCGGTAGGCGTCCACACGCCCGGCGCCCTGGCGCGGAATCGGGGTGCCGTCCACGAGGTCCACGGCGGTGTTCATCATCGCGGCCTTGATCTGCTCGGGCGTCCAATCGGGATGCGCCTGAACCATCAACGCCGCCACGCCGGCGACATGCGGCGAGGCCATCGAGGTGCCGCTGAAGGAGACGCCTTCGTCGCCTGTGCCCATGGCTGCGGCGAAGATGTTGTAGCCGGGAGCCGCTATTTCGGGCTTGAGGCGCGAATCTGTGCCGCGCGGGCCACGGGATGAAGCGGGATACACCGAGTCGGCAGGTACGTAGCGATCCACGACCGTGCTGACGTCGTTCTCCGCGCTGACCGTGATCGTCAGTCCATCGGCGGTTCGCAGGTACACGCCATCCTGATAGGCCAGGAAGCCCGCCGGGACGAAGTTATCGCCGCCGTCGTCGGCCATGGTCACGTAGGTGTTGCCATTGGCCGCGTTGTTGTAAATCAAGGCGCCGACCGCACCCAGGGATTTAGCGGTGCGGACTTTCTGCGCGAACGTGCACGTACCGCGCTCGATCAGCACGATCTTCCCTTCGAAGGCATTGGTGGGAGAGACGACGCTGCCCGGGCACAGGATCTTGCTGCTGTAGTTCCCGGCGTAGGCCAGGGGAGCGGCCATTTCGTCCAGATAGCGTCCATCGTCGGAGAAAGCGGGGGGCATGTAGATGATGTCGGTCAGGGTAGGAACAGTGCTCCCCGCCACGTTGACGGTGGGGCCCGTCACCCAGCCGGTCGTGCTGCCCGCGACGCCGATGGCCTTGTCGGCGTTGCCCGGCGAGCCGGTGGAATAGATGATATCGCCGGAGTTGCCGGCGGAGGCGACTACCACGATCCCCGCGGCCACGGCGTTGTTCGTCGCCACGATATCGGGATCATCTACGTCGCCCGGCCCATAGCTGGAACCCAGCGACATGTTGATGACCTGAGGCCAGCCGTTGAAGAGGTAGTTGTAAGCGGCCACGTCCAAAGCGTCCATGACCAGGTTCGTGGAGCCTTCGGCGCCGAAAACCTTGAGCGCCATCAGGCTGGCGCCGGGCGCCGTGCCGGTCATCACCTGACCACCTGCTAGGCCGGCGGCGATAGAGGAAACGTGAGTGCCGTGGCCTCCCTCATCCAGAGGGTCTTTGTCGGGATGGGGGATGGGCTGATAGGCAGCGCTGTTGGGATCCGCGTTGTACGTGGTGCCCGCGAAGTCGTAGCCGGCGATGACTTTGGTAGTGGGGAAGGTGCCCGGCTCGATGATGTTGGGATCGTTGTTGGCGTAATCCTCGGGGTCCCCGCTGCCACCCAGGGCGATGTGGGTATAGTCAATGCCGGTATCAATGATGGCAATGACGATGCCCTCGCCATCAAAGCCCAGGTCTTCCCACACCTCCGGCGCGCCGATGAGCGGCACACTGCTGCCCAGGTCGGGCACGTATTGGGGAGCGCGATGGAGGCTCACGACGCCCGGGAGGTTGCGGATGGCATTGACCTGCTCCAGGGGCACCTGGGCCAGGAAACCGTTATAGACGGTGGTGTAATTGGAAACCACCTGCACGCCCAATCCTTCGAGTTTGGTCTGGATTTGGGCCTGGGCGGCTTTCAGGTCGGTGACATAGCTCTCGATGGAGCTGGCGGCCATGGCCTGCCCGGCGGCGCGCTGTTCGGCGTAGCGGGTGGCCAGGGGCTTCTGGTCCAGCTCAATGATGAGCATGGTGGAGCGGCCGGCTGCCTGATCTTCCAACGCATGGGGAAGATACCCGTATTGCCCCACAAATTCTTCGGGGCTCATGGATTCGGCGGCCGCGAGTTCCTCCGCAGAGAGTTCTTGCACATGGGGCGGCATTTGCCGTTCCGGCGTCGTGAGCTGCGGCTCAGCGCCCGTCTGCGGGGTGTTGACGACAGGAGCGGTGGGCCCGGAAGCCGCGGGGGCGGCCGCGAGCGTGGTCTGTTGCGGCGTCGCCGTCATCGGCAGCGCCCCCAACAACAATGCAGCGATCAAAAGCACATTCCAAGATCGTCTACGCATGTCTGGATCCTCCTGAGGATATGAAATCTAAGCGGACAAACAACCCTACGGCTCAAATGATGCTGGGAGCGATCACCTCCTTTCCTCATCCCGGCAGCCAGCAGACTTGGGCAGCTGCCGGGGCGTCTTCATGCAAGGGTAACTGTTCAGCCATGGGCTAAAAAACGCAAGGTTTCCTGGCGACTGCTGAAGATTGAGAATCAACTCTTGCCCCCTATCCCCTGGCCCCTTCTCCCCGCGCAAGGCGCGGGGAGAAGGGGAACTTTTTTTTGTGGGGTTTTGCAGGCGGGCGTAGCCCGCCTGCAAAACCCCTTATTTTTTCTCCCCCTCCCCAACGGCGCCTGCGCCGTTGGGGAGGGGGCTGGGGGAGGGGCAAAATCTACAGCTCACAAAGGTTTATCCATCGCCGTCAAGCTACCTGACGCCAGGCTGAACACTTACATGCAAGGTAGGGTAGTGGCCACCGTATCAGTTGGCGACACCATCTGCATGTCTCACTTGGGATACCCACACCTCTCATGCTCACAGCGCTTCTGTAATCTGTCGTCGTGCGCCCAAGCGCTTTCCGAGGATAAAGTGCTAGAGTATAGTATAGCAAGAAATCGGTGGGAGGTCAATAGACAAACGTCACGATTCCCCTGGCTCGCGCCTGTGGCGAGAAGGGGATGTGGTCGGCGGCTGGCAAGGGATTTGACATTCTGTGCCGGTTGGCTGATAATCAGAGTGATTCTCCGGCTTCCCGTGACTGCATCTTCCATATCCTGATCCTGCTCAAGGGGGAATGTCGTTGACGACCAGAGTGCCTTGTGACTTCGAAAGCATCCCGCGGCGGGAGTTTCTCGTCCGTCGGGCCTCCCATCGCTTATGTCCCCAGAAAGGTCCCATGCCATGAAGGCTTTTGCGCGCACCCCGTTGAACCTGGAAAAGATGAAGACGCCTCAGGGACAGGTTTACCTCATACCTGAGCGCTGCAAGGGCTGTGGACTCTGCATTGAGTTCTGCCCCCGCGAGGTGTTGCGCGAATCCGCGGCCATCAATGCCAAAGGCTATCACTTTCCCGAAATCGCGCCTGGCAAGGAGACAAGTTGTGTCCACTGTCAGTTCTGCACGATGATTTGTCCAGAGTTCGCCATCTACACGGAAGAGGCGACCGGCTGAGCGGTGAGGTCAAGACGCCGGCGGCGCGGCGGCGCGGCCGCTAAAGGGGGTAGATTTGAGCGCACGTGAGGTTCTGACCGGAAAACATTTCATGCATGGGGATGAGGCTTGTGCTGAGGGCGCGATTGCGGCAGGCTGCCGGTTTTTCGCCGGCTATCCCATCACGCCTTCGACGGAGATTGCCGAGCGTTTCGCGCAGCGGATGCCGGAGCTGGGGGGCGTTTTTATCCAGATGGAAGACGAGCTGGCCAGCATCGCGGCTGTCTTGGGCGCGTCTGCGGCCGGCGCGCGCGCGATGACGGCGACGTCGGGGCCGGGCCTGAGCCTGATGTTGGAGAACCTGGGGCTGGGGGTGATGTTGGAACTGCCGTGCGTGATCGTGGATATTCAGCGCGGCGCCCCTTCTACCGGGTTGCCGACGATGGTGGGACAGGCGGATGTGATGCAGGTGCGCTGGGGCTCGCATGGAAATTACAGCCTCATCGCTTATGCGCCCTGGTCCCCGCAGGAGGCTTTTGACCTCACGGTGCTGTGTTTCAACATGGCCGATCGTTTCCGCACCCCCGTGGTGTTGCTGGGCGATGAGGTGATCGGACACATGCTGGAACGGGTCGTGATCCCGCCGGCGGAGCAACTGCCTCGCTGGGAGCGCAAACGTCCGACGACCCCGCCGCCGACGGAAGGCCCTTATCGCGCGTTTGAGCCCGATCCCGACGACCTGGTCCCGCCGTTGCCGCACGCCGGGGAGGGCTACCGCGTGCATTTCACCGGCTTGACCCACGATGAGCGCGGCTACCCGGACATGTCCGGCGAGATGCATCACGCGCTGGTGACGCGCCTCAATGAGAAGATTGACCGTCATGTGGAGGAGATCACCCGTCTGGAGGAGTATGGCCTGGAGGATGCCCGCATCGTCGTGGTCTCTTTCGGCTGCACGGCGCGCTCGGCGCGACGGGCGGTGCGCGAGGCGCGAGCGCGGGGCATTCCGGTGGGACTGCTGCGGCTGATCTCGCTGTGGCCCTTCCCTGAAGCGGTCCTGCGCGACCTGGCGCAGCGTGTGGACACTTTCATCGTTGCGGAGATGAACCTGGGGCAGGTGCGTTTGGAGGTGGAGCGCTGCAGCGGGCGTCCGGCGGTGGGAGTGCATCACGCCGGCGGGGAGATGATTCATCCGGAGCAAATCCTGCAGGCAATTCTCCGCTCGGCAGGAAGGTGAACGTGGGCACGTGTTTACTTTCAGAAGAGACGCCATGTGTTGGCGCACACTATCCAAGGATGAAAATGGTGGCCTGGGCGCAGCCTGAAGTTTGCGTTACATTTGCCACGCAAGTGATTTTTTTCCGCTTTTTCGCTGAATCGCTTTTTCGCTGATTCGCTGACGGCTGACCGCTGATCTCTATTTTCGAAGGAGCCGCTATGACGCAAGCAATCGTTGTGGATTCACATCCGCTAGATCAGATTCTCCGCGCGGACCGGATGCCGCACATTTTCTGTCCGGGATGCGGCATTGGCATTGCCATGCGCTGTTATGCGCAAGCGCTGTTGGAATCAGGGCTCCCCCAGGAGCGGCACGTGGTGGTCTCGGGGATCGGTTGCACCGGGCGCGTGGCGGGCTATATCGCCATTGATTCGTACCACACGACGCACGGGCGCGCGATTCCTTTTGCGACCGGCCTGAAGCTCGCCAATCCCAACCTGATGGTCACCGTGTTCAGCGGCGATGGCGACCTGGCGGCCATCGGCGGCAATCATCTCATCCATGCGGCGCGGCGCAATGTGGACATCAAGGTCATCTGCGTGAACAATTTCAATTACGGGATGACGGGCGGTCAATGCGCGCCGACGACGCCGCTCGGCGCGATGGCGACGACCGCGCCCTACGGCAATCCCGAACAGCCTTTCAACCTGCCGTATTTGCTGGCGGCGGCGGGGGCGGGGTACGTCTCCCGCTGGACGACCTTGCACGTCCGACAGCTCAAGCAGGAGATCCTGCATTGCTTTGCCCGACCCGGCTTCACCTTCATCGAGGTGCTCTCTGCCTGCCCGGTGGGTTTTGGCAAGTCCAATTCCATCGCCGATGGGCTTGAGGAGCTGCAGCTGTATCGGGAGCGCTGCGTCCTCGCGGACGGGGTGCCGCTGGAAAAGATGGGCATTGATTTGCGCGAGAACCGCCCGATCTACATCGGCAATTTCATTGATCGCGATTTGCCGGTCTATCAACCTGTGAGCCTCACGACGTAAGGGCCTTGTGGCTGCTGGCGCGCCGTGTGTGGAGAAAGGAGCCTGTGGGTGTATACAGAAATTCGTTTGTCCGGTTTCGGAGGGCAGGGCATTGGGCTGGCGGGCGTCTTGCTAGGGCGCGCGGCCGCCCTCTACGGCGGGTTGGAGGCGGTGATGACGCAGGCCTACGGCCCGGAAGCGCGAGGGGGAGCGTCGAGCGCGAATCTGGTGATCGCCGATGAGCCGGTTGACTATCCCTTCGTGCAGCAGCCGGATATTCTGGTCGCCATGTCGCAGGAAGCCTACACCAAATTCCGCCCTACGGCAAAGCCGGAGGCGCTGGTGTTGATTGATACGGAGCTGGTGACGCCCTTTGCCGAAGATGTCGTGCGGGCGATTCCGGCGACGCGCCTGGCGGAAGGGATGGGCCGGCGGATCGTGGCCAATGTGATCATGGTGGGTTTCTTCACCCGCCAGACCGGGCTCCTGGCGCGCGAGGCCGTCGAACAGGCCGTGAGGGAATCGTTGCGGCCCAAGCTGGTGCCGTTAAACCTCAAGGCGTTGGCGATAGGTTATGAGTACGAGTGAGCGAAAAGGCGAAAAAGCGAAAAGGCGAAAAAACGAGAAGGTGACGCCATGTGCTGGCGCACATCATCCAAGGATGATCGCGTCAAGAAGCCCGTAATGATGGGAAAGGAGGCTTCCTGGAAATTCATTGAGGTTAGCCAGTGGGTGCAAAGCCCACCTACCCAAAGCCTAGCCCGCAGGGTAGTAGGGAACTCCGCGTG
>Ga0208825_1000620_pt1 | contig 32535 bp, 27 predicted proteins | sample AD_UKC113_MetaG_FD_184450 | JGI IMG/M metagenome (GOLD analysis project Ga0208825, IMG submission 184450) | Active sludge microbial communities of municipal wastewater-treating anaerobic digesters from Hong Kong - AD_UKC113_MetaG (SPAdes)... | ecosystem: Engineered > Bioreactor > Anaerobic >...
AGATAGGACACCATCCGCTCACCATTCACCGTGGCATATTTTGCAATTTGACCATTTTGAGTAACGAGCTGCTGTTCCTTGTATTGAGATCCTTGTGTAGGATACAAGGTGGTACCTGTCATAACCATAGAAGATTCTGTGAGTACAAGCTTTGCGTCTGGTTTTTTGACCCATGTGCCATTGTGAAAGTTCCAGGCGTCGTAGGTTCCGAATACTGCCGTGTCTTGTTGCACCGGTGGGGGTGTCTGGGCTGGGGGAACTTTCTTACCGAGACTTGTACAACTGACACAGCTCAATGCTATGCACATTGCAAGCCCAATACAGAGAACAGTATGCCGGGTAGAGGGCTCGCGTCGCACGAGACTCTCCCCAAAAGAATGACCTCGTTGTAGGTACATACCGCATACCTCCTCTTTTGTTACATTTTCTTCAAGCACCATTCATCAAAGTCATTCTTCAGGCATCTGACTTCAAAGAGCATATCATCGACATTTACTTGCTGATATCGGCGGTAATAATACGGAATGCTAACAGGTTTGCCATCTCTATCCTTTGCTTGCTGCGATCCCTCTATCGTCTGCTGAAGCAGTGCATAGGCTTTTACATTGAGCCTCAAGGCCCCGTTGGTACCTGATTGGACGATCTTGACAGATTTGACCCTGTAGCCATAGACGGACTGGTCTCTGTTGTGCCGGGGGACATAGTTTTGGTCCAGGTATGATTTCATTAAGTAGCTGAGCGTTTTTTCGTCTGGAGTGAGTGACGAATTATCAACATCGGAACGCTGAACCACTGGGTACTGTACAAACGTAAGCAGCGTAGACAGACTTGCAAGGCCACTTTCGTTGAGCATCAAGTAGTTCCCAAAATTGTTGTTAGCTATGGCGACTTTTTGTAACCCTTGCACTGAGTTGTCCCCAGAGTCGTCCATAACTGCACCGTGGATAAAGAGATATTCTGCTATTTCATATGCGGCATCATTGCCACCGGTGCAGGAAAATGCGAAGTTCAAAGCAGATCTCTTCTCTGAGTTCTGCATATTGATGTCGGCTCCATTTTCCACAAGGACTACGACAGCATCATAATTGCCAACCAAGGCCGCCACTTGCAAAGCCGTCATGCCTCGGAGTTTTTTTGCCGCGTAGTTTATATCTGGTCCTTTTGAAACGACCGCTCGAACTACATCGCCTGTATAGTCGTACGAAGCTGCCAGTATGAGCGCGTTGTAATCGTCATTGTCATTCATATTGATGTCGAGGCCTGCATTGACAATTTTCTCGGCAAGATCAAAGTAGTGGGCCCTTAAAGCGAGCCTTAACACCGACTGCTTTGTTGATTTATCCACCAAGTTTACGTTTGCACCATGTTTAAGGAGCACATCGGCCGACTCTTTGACAAACCTGTCTTCGTTTATGTTAGGTGATTTATAGAGCGTAACGAGTCCACCCAATAGGTTTTGGGGTAGCACACGGTTTATCAGGTTCCAGAGTGGTGTTCTACCTTGATTGTCTTGGCAGTTTACATCAGCACCATCCGCAATCAATTTCTCCAGTTTGTCAGGGCGTGGAAAGCCCAGAATATATAGGCTCTTAACATATTTCTGAAGCTCGTCATTTTTTGCCTGATCGGCATAGACACCCGCAACTGATGTCACCGATAAGGCGACAAGTAGAAGTGCCATCATGAGTTTTTTCATACTTTCTTCCTCCATTGACTTAAAGAACATTAGGTACCTTAGCCAAAACCTTGAGCAGCAAAAAATTGCCACCCATGGTTCAGCCTTGCTACCTAGTACGTATAGCATTAGTTTGATTGAACCGGTTATTGGGAATCTTGGAATTTTGACTAAGCAAAACGGGAAAACATCCTAAAGAAATCCTTATACAAGTTTGCCGATTCCGTTGTTATGGCTTCGTAAAGGTTTTCTTGGCCTTATTTATTTTTATCGATAAAAATATATTGACACTTCTTCTTCAAATCGATAATATTTGCTCGATTTTAAGGAGATTGAAGCAATGAGCATCGAAGTCAAGGGTTTGAGCTTTGAAGACCTCCAGATCGGCATGGAAGCCAGTTTTGCAAAGACAGTTACCGAGTCCGATATTGCAAATTTTGCCGGTGTGTCGGGGGACTTTAATCCGGTCCATGTCAACGAGGAATTTGCCTCGACCACACGGTTTAAGGGGCGAATAGCCCATGGAATGCTTACCGCGGCCTTCATTTCTACAGTCTTGGGCACGAAGCTGCCTGGTCCTGGAGCCATTTATGTTTCGCAAAACCTTAAGTTTAAAGCGCCGGTGCACATCGGCGACACCGTTACCGCGAGCGTCCAGGTAATTGCTCTCAATCCGGAGAAGCACTTTGCCACATTTAGAACGCTGTGCACCGTAAAGGGGGAAGTCGTGGTGGACGGCGAGGCTGTTTTGCTTGTCCCTTGTGTGAGAGTTGATTCAGCACTTACGAGTTCGTCTTCATCGTCCTCTACTACCAAATCATCATCCACTGAAAAAGGAAAGGCCTATGGACTTCCAGTTCGACAAACAGCATCAGCTTCTTAAACGCCTCTACGACGAGTTTGCCGAGACCGAAGTCAAGCCACTTGCAAAAGAGGTCGATGAAGCGGAGCGCTTCCCGGCTGAAACCGTAGCCAAAATGGCTCGCATCGGTATGATGGGGATCCCATTCCCTAAAGAATATGGTGGTTCTGGCGGCGACAACCTCGCCTATATCATGGCCGTGGAAGCACTTTCAAAAGTCTGCGCAACAACTGGTGTCATACTTTCCGCCCATACCTCGCTGTGCGCCGGTCCAATTTGGGAATATGGCACCGAAGAACAACGCCGGAAGTACCTCGTACCCCTCGCTTCGGGCCAGAAATTGGGAGCATTCGCCCTCACCGAGCCCAATGCCGGTTCCGATGCTGCAAGCCAGCAAACCACCGCGGTAAAGAAAGGCGACCACTGGCTACTCAATGGCTCGAAAATCTTTATTACCAATGCCGGTTACGCAGACATTTTCGTCGTCATGGCAATGACAAATCGAGATGCGGGTACGCGAGGCATCTCGGCATTCCTTGTAGAAAAGGGTATACCGGGCTTTTCGATTGGGAAACACGAGAAAAAGATGGGCATACGCGGCTCCTCGACCTGTGAACTCATCTTTGAAAACGTCGAGTTGCCGCTGGAAAACCTGCTTGGCAAGGAAGGGGGCGGTTTTGGGCTCGCCATGAAGACGCTGGATGGCGGGCGCATCGGCATTGCCGCACAGGCAGTAGGCATTGCACAGGGCGCAATAGACGAGACCGTTGCGTATGTAAAAGAGCGCAAGCAGTTCGGCAAATCCATCGCCTCGTTCCAGAACACGCAATTCAAGCTTGCCGATATGCAGACCAAAACCGACGCGGCGCGCCTTTTGGTATATCGGGCGGCCTGCAGCAAGGACGCAAGACTGCCGTACAGTACGGAAGCTGCCATGGCGAAGCTCTTTGCAAGCGAGACCGCAATGTCGGTGACGACAGAAGCGGTTCAGCTTTTTGGCGGATACGGCTATACGCGCGAGTATCCTGTTGAGCGCATGATGCGCGACGCCAAGATTACAGAGATCTACGAGGGGACGAGCGAAGTGCAACGGATGGTCATCTCGGGCGCCATGCTCAAATGAGACAGAGACCTTCGCTTTGCTGGGCGCCATGCTCAAATAATCGACGCGGATAGTCCGATCAAAATGGTCACTATGGCCAGCGCCAATTAGCACTAACAGAGGAATCATATATGAAGATAGTCGTTTGTATAAAACAGGTTCCGGATACTACAGAGGTTAAGATTGACCCTGTTACAGGCACCCTTCTGCGTGAGGGAGTGCCCAGTATCATCAATCCGGACGACAAGAGTGGCCTGGAAGCCGCGCTTACCCTGCGCGAGGCTGCAGGGGGCACCGTGACCGTACTCAGCATGGGCCCAGCCCAGGCCGACCTGGCCCTGCGCGAGGCGCTCGCGATGGGCGCCGACAACGCCATTCTTCTTTCCGACCGGGCCTTTGGTGGGGCGGACACCTGGGCAACCTCCCTGACGCTCGCCACCGCGCTCAGGAAGCTCGACTGGGACCTTATCGTCTGCGGACGGCAGGCCATCGACGGAGACACGGCCCAGGTCGGCCCTGAAATTGCCGAACATTTGGGCATTCCACACGTGAGTTATGTAAGTGAGATCGAGTTTGACCTGGAATCGAGCCATTCGGCGGCGAACCTGTCGCAGTCGGGGTCACTCCAACCTCGCGCAATCATTGTTAAACGAAATTTCGAGGATGGCTGGCAACGCCTTCGCGTGGAACTGCCTTGCCTTGTCACTACCATGAAAGACCTCGGAAAACCGCGCTACATGACCGTGAGCGGCATTTTGGATGCGTACACAAAGGAAATCCCCGTGTGGGGAGTCGCGGACCTTGGTATTGACCCCAAAATTGTGGGCCTTGCAGGGTCTCCAACGCGCGTCAAAGCGTCGTTTACCAAGGGTGCAAAACAGGCTGGCAAGGTATACGAAGTCGATGCGCAAGAAGGCGCCAGGTTGATCGTAGAGAAACTGAAGGAAAAGTTTATACTTGGCCGTTGATTTCGGCCTGCTTCCGTTTGCATCAGTATCAGTATGCGCCCATCTGAATCAGAAGTTTGCATCAGAAGTGGAGAAAGAATGAAAATGAATATGAAAACAGAATCAGATACGAACAATGCGCCCAATGACTACAGAGGCGTTCTCGTCTTTGCGGAGCGGCGTGGCTACGAGGTTCAGAAAATCGCCTTTGAGCTTTTGGGCGCGGGGCGGGAACTTGCCGACAACCTTGGCGAGCCACTTGTAGCGCTCCTTGCGGGGAGCGGAATAGAGGAAGCGGAAGCCAAAAGCCTTGTGGCGGCCGGTGCCGACGAGGTCATCCTCGTGGACCGCCCTGAGCTCGCCGTCTACCTCACCGAGCCGTTCGCCGCGACGCTGACCGCGGTTATACGCGACAAAAAACCCTCCATCTGCCTTGTCGGGGCAACGACGATTGGCCGAGACCTTGCGCCGCGCGTCGCGGCCCGTGTCGGCACCGGCCTTACCGCGGACTGCACTGCTCTCGCCATCGACCCGGAAAGCCACAACCTGCTAATGACCCGCCCCGCCTTTGGCGGCAATCTCCTTGCCACCATCGTTTGTCCTGAGCACCGTCCACAAATGTCTACGGTGCGTCCTGGCGTCATGCGCAGCCTCGATCCGGATCCTACCCGCACAGGAAAAATCTCGCGTTTCGACCATGGGACCTCTGGCGTAGCGGTAGCTGGAGCTAACGGAACGGAGAAATGCCCCAAAACCATTGGAATAGGCAACAAAATAACGATTCTTGAGACGGCCTCTGCCAAAGTTGAGAAGAAAAACATCGAAGAAGCATCGATCCTGGTCTCTGGCGGACGTGGTCTTGGGTCGCCCGAGAACTTTGACAAGCTGAATGAGCTTGCGCGCGCCTTGGGTGGCATGGTCTCTGCGAGCCGCGCCGTGGTGGACTCAGGCTGGATCGGGCAGGATCGCCAGGTTGGCCAAACCGGCAAGACCGTCAGACCCGATCTTTACCTGGCCTGTGGCATCTCTGGCATGATCCAGCACATTGCCGGCATGGAAGACTCCGACTACATCATAGCCGTCAACAAAAACCCTGAAGCGCCTATCTTCAATTATGCCGACCTGGGCATTGTGACCGATGTAAACAAGCTCATCCCAGCGCTCATTGAAGAAATTAGGGCTGCAAAGATACGGTAAAACCCTCTGAGGATGGAATATCCGCTTACGAGAATCATCTCGACCAAACGCCTACCAAGCGCTCACGGCCTTAGGGCAAGTCCGCGGCAAGCCTGCGAATCGATTCGAACGAGCCGTCCACGGCCACTTCCTGCGCCCTTCGTTCTCCCTTCACAACAAGGCCACCATCTGTCGCTTCGAAGTCGACGATGGGCGATTCCACGATGTCATCGCGGAGCTTGACCAGAGCAACGCCGTAGTAAAGCGTCCTTTGTCCATGAGCAGGGATCTCCACGGTGGTGGGATTGCCCAGTAACTCTGGATGTTCCCTCGAGTAGGGCAGCCCATTCGCAAAGGCGCCAATCGCATTTTCGGTACCAAGGCAGAAGGTTCTGTCAGAACCTCCTTCGTTGAAAGACCACGGCGTAAAGTCGCGCCCGCCATATTGGAACCAGAGGTCGTTGAAACAAAGCCCGATTTCGTCTTTCGGCAGGCCAGCACGACCGGGAAACAACGTGACGTAGGCCAAGCCCAATGCAGGATTGACGACGCAACCCCATCCAAGGCTTCGGTTTTTGTCCACAGCACCGGTGACAAAATCGGTGGCGCCAACCATGCCGGGCACGACGCTCACATCGGTGAAGCCACCAGCCCGCAGTGGCACCTTTGTAAGGCAATCGATCTCGACACCTTGCGCAAGCCTGCCGGTATCGTCGAACTCGGTGCCTTTGGGTGCCGTCATAAAGTGCTTGGCGCTCAGGTAGATTCTACAGCCCTTCTGTAGAAACTGTCCCCCGAGCGTATTGTGTCGTGCAACGTTGATGCTGATGGCCTTGTCGCCGTTATTTTGTATCCGCATAACGGAATAGTACGCGGGCTGACCATCGGCTACGATGTCGATCTTGCGAAAGGTCAGGGGTATACGGCCATCGGGGCTTTCCATACCGAAGTCCGCCAGCACCGCCTTGCCGTCGGCGGTTTGTTTCGCCGCACGCAAAGTCCACGCCCTATTGGCCGTCCAACCGTGCGAAGGCATTTCGACGCCGTCGATTGTGCAGTCCGGCCCGAAGTTCGGCATGCAAGGGAAGTCGCCCGCGAGGCCATAGAGAATTGGCGATTTCCAGTAAGCCTTTTTATCCTCAGACCACGGGGCGCCAGAGTTGTCGCGAAAATCGGGTACCCAGTGCGTGTTGATGCCGCCTTTGCCTACTCTAAAGCTGAATTCCGGCACCATGCCACCGTGATCTTCAATGACCACCCTTACCGTGTCGTTCGACAAAATCACAGCCTTCCGGCCGAAATACTCAGCCTGCACCGCTTCCAGTTTTGAACCATTATTCGAACTCATACTTCCATCCTTACAGGGTCCTTCATACTCATCTCGCTCATCCCACCTATTTCTTGCATTTCGCGCTGCGATTCACGATCAGAGCTGCGATTCACGATCAGAGCTGCGATTCACGATCAGAGCTGCGATTCACGATCAGAGCTGCGATTCACGATCAGAGCTGCGATTCACGATCAGAGCTGCGATTCACGATCAGAGCTGCGATTCACGATCAGAGCTGCGATTCACGATCAGAGCTGCGATTCACGATCAGAGCTGCGATTCACGATCAGAGCTGCGATTCACGATCAAATCTGCGATTTACGATCAGATCTGCGATTCACGATCAGATCTGCGATTCACGATCAGATCTGCGATTCACGATCCGTTGTGCGATTCGCAATCAGAGCTGCGGCCCAAAGTGTTTGAGCATGACCAGGTTGTCGGTGGCGCTCGTGTTCGTGATAAGAACGCCTTCCTTGGCGGCCTTGTCCGTGACGAACAGTTCGTCCTGCGTCATTTGTCCAAAATCGATCATGGCCGGGGATTCGATCTCGAGATCGCCGAACTTGCCATGGCCCTGAATTACAATGACGCCATAGGGGGCGTCGTCCTTGATGACCGCAGACTTTCCGGGCAGAATCGTAAGCTCTTTGGCAGAGAAGAAGGTGGACTTGTAGACAATATCCATCTGCACGTAGCCCTGAGCCATCATTTCTTCCATCGGTTTTGTGGGTTTGGGTGGCATAAAGCGATGCTCGAAGAACAGCGGGTCAGTATTGAGATCCCAATCCAAAAGCTGAATGTAATAATCCGGATCGTTGCGCTTGTCTTCCGGGATGTCTTTCTCGAGTAAGTCTCTGGCAGTATACGCTTCCCAAACGAGATTCTGGAACATGGAGAAGACGTCGGAAGCCCGTTGGGGCTCATACGTGCACAAAGATCCTGGAGCATGCAGAACCCCTGGAGGAACGTCCCAGCCGGTTCCCGGCTGCAGCTTATACGCCCGAGAAAGCGCCAGAATGTTGTTGTCCTCCTTGTACCAATTCTGGAGGCAGGCTTTCACCTGGTCTGGGGTTGTTCCAGGGTTGAGCCCGAAGAAAGTATAAGGAAACCAGCCACCATGGTTATTTAACTGTTTGGGGAAGTAGTAGGACTCTGGCTTTCCGACGCGGCCAACATTGGCTGCCATTTTGTCGGTCAGGTGGACATGGTGTGGCAATGGTTCCTGATTATCGAAGAATTTCGAATACGCCTGCCAGCCGCCGAATTTCTTCATTATTGCTTCGCCGAGAATGTCGTTGCCCGCGATTTCAATGGCATCCCGCAGGAGCACGTGCTCTCCGCCTTCCACATGAATGAAGGACAAGCCTTCGAACGGTGTCGTGAGCGGGCCGTTGTCTGCTTTTGTAGTCGACGCAAACCAGCGTTCGTCTATGCCGCCACGGTTTACACCGTACGCGTAGTAGTCCTTTGGATTGAGTTTGATTCGCTTGGCGGGTATGCAAAATGCGCGGGGCACCCAGTTCGGTTCAAGTCGAAAAACGCCTTTGCCATCGTTCAACGCTTTTTCGACATTTTTTTTCTCATTGGCCATAGAAACCTCCTTAGAAAAATTAAGGCCTAAATTTTTCCGGGCTCTTTGCCCGGTGCAATTGTCGTCGTATCTCGAACTACCAAGGTTGGCTGTAAGACAACCTTGATCTTCTCGTTTTCCTGTGGTTGTGGCACAAGGCCCTCTTTTGCCTGAGTAGTTTGCTTATCCTGCTGGCTAAGGCGAATGACAATATCGACGGCATGCCGGCAGATTTCTTCGAGTGGTTGCGCTATGGTTGTGAGTTTGGGTCGGAGCATCCAGCTCATCTGAACATTGTCCATACCCACGACGGAAACATCCTCTGGTACTTTAAACCCACGATCTGCAAGCCGATTCATTGCCCCAATGGCCATATAATCGTTCTGTGCCCATAGAGCTGTGAATTCCTTCCCTGTATCGAGCAAGAAGTCGATGGCTGCTACCCCGGATTCGTATTTGAACGTGCCTTCCACCACCGCTTTGTCTACGATCGTCTTACCTGCAGCCCGAACTGTCTCGCAAAAACCTGCGGTTCTCTCTCGCACAATGGCGATGTCTTGTGGCCCTGTAATACATGCAAACTTTTCGTGTCCAAGCGAAAGAAGATGTTGGGCTACAATTCTCCCTGCGGCGTAATTATCGATAAAAACGGAAGGTATGTCTTCCCGTTCCAGTGGACGATCGATGATGACAGCAGGTAACCTCGTTTGATCGAGGACCTTGAGCGTATGACTCTTGTCGGAAATCCTTCCAAAAATGATGCCATCGATATTGCGGCGCAAGAGGCTCTCGACCAGACGTTCTTCTTTGTCGTAATTGGAATCGGTACAGCCTACCACGATGTTATAGCCATGCTGCTCTGCATATTCTTCGGTGAATCGAACAAAATTCGTAAAAGTCTCGCTCTGGAATTCGGGCACGACGATGCCGATAAGTTTTGCCTTCTTCATCCTAAGACCGCGCGCCAACAGGTTCGGCTTGAAGTTGATGTCGCGGATGGCCCTTTCTACAAGAGCGGTGGTTTCTTCGGACACGGGCATACTCTTGTTTATGACCCGCGAGACAGTCGAAGTAGATACTCCAGCGAGGCGTGCAACATCTTTCAGCGAGGCCACTCCTAGACTCCTTGTCAAATCTGCCAGATATCGATTGCATAAACGATATTACGGAAATATCCCCTTGTCAAGGAAAATGGAGATTTATATTAAAATGTTGCAATATAAAAAGTTAACGAAAAAACCACCGATCCGAGGTCGCCAAATATGCACAATCGATTGCGCAATCGATTTCGGAGCGAATTTTGTAGTTTTTCGTTGACAGGTGGAAAAATTCGACCAATAATTAATGCCAGTTCGCAAACAACGTTTTTTGAGGAGGCAATTATGAAAAAGGTAATCGCGGTAGCAATGCTTATCGCAGCCTTGGTGCCGGCCGCTGTCTTTGCACAGAAGCAGATTGTGATCGGCATGACGGTACCCGGACTTCAGTTCCCCTTCTTCGTCACCATGAAGCAGGAAGCCGAAGCAGCCGCTGCCAAACTTGGCGTCAAGCTCGTCTTTATCGATGCGCAAAACGCATCCGATAAACAAATGGCGGCTATGGAAACCTTCGTTTCACAGAAGGTTGATGGTATCCTCATTTCTCCGCTCACTTCAGATTCGCTGGTTCCTGCAATAGAAGATGCCATCAATGCCGGTATTCCTGTCGCTACGGTGGACCGCAAAGCCAACACCGACCGGGTTCTGATCCACGTCGGAGCTGACAACGTCGAGGGTGGCCGTGCCGCTGCCCGCTTCATCATTGAAAAACTTGGCAACAAGGGCACCGTTATCGAACTAGAAGGTACGCCAGGCGCTTCGGCGGCTGTCGACCGCAAGGCCGGATTCGATGAAGTGATGAAAGCATCCAAGGTAAAGATCCTTGCTTCACAGTCCGCAGACTTTGGCCGTTCCAAGGCACAATCGGTTATGGAAAACCTGATTCAGGTTTATCCAAAATTCGACGCAGTATTTGGGGCGAACGACGAGATGATCATTGGCGCCATTGAAGCGATGGCTGCCGCAGGAATCGACCCTGCCAGCAAGGTAACGATTGGTTTTGATGCAACCACCGATGCTTTCGCCTACATGAAGGAAGGAAAACTCGACGCCACGATCGACCAATTCCCCGGCAAGCAGGCTTCGCTTGCACTTGAAGCGCTTGTTGCAAAGATCAGAGACAAGAAAGATCCGCCCAAGAAGGTCGTCTATATCAGCCCGCTGCCTGTAACGAAGTAATTTTAGTAGACTGTGTTGACTGTCTAGAACGCCGGGGGAAGTAGAGGGTTTATCCCTCGACTTTTCCCGGATTTTTATAGACAAGATACAGCAAAATCCGGAAAGCAAAAGCATAGGAAGAAAAAATGGAAACGGTTCTGGCCATGAAAGGCATTAGCAAGTCCTTCCCGGGTGTAAAAGCGCTGCAATCCGTCGATTTTGATCTCTATCCAGGAGAGGTCCATGCTCTTGTTGGGGAGAACGGCGCGGGGAAATCGACATTGATGAAGATTCTCTCTGGTGTCTATCACGCAGACTCAGGGGAGATTTGGGTTAAGGGTAAAAAAATGGTGGACATCGGCATAAGAACGATGATTGATGCAGGTGTTTCCGTCATTTACCAGGAACTCAACCTGGTGCAATACTTAAGCGTCGCAGAGAATATCTTTATGGGTCGAGAACCGCTGCTCCATGGCGGATTTATCGACTGGAAAGGAATGAACAAGGCAGTACAAGAATTGCTGTCGCCTTTCCGCATCGATATAGATCCTCGTGCCAGGGTTTACACGCTGAGCCCGGCATATCAGCAAGTGGTGGAGATAGCAAAGGCATTGTCTTTGAACTCAGACATAATGGTGATGGATGAGCCCACCGCCGCGCTCACCGGCAACGAGGTGGACAAGCTCTTTGAAATAATTGGAGAACTAAAACGCAAAGGTGTTTCCATTATCTATATTTCGCATAGACTTGAGGAGTTGGCCAAGGTGGCAGACCGCGTCACCATTCTGCGGGACGGAGCGCGAATCGTGACAAAACCTCTAGCCGAGCTTTCGCTCTCGGAAGTGATTACCAATATGGTTGGCCGCACACTGACCGAACAATACCCTAAAGCAGACTATACGGCTGGAGACGAGGTCCTGCGTGTAGAGGGTTTGTCGAAAGATGGCTATTGCCATGATGTTTCCTTTGCAGTGCGGCGCGGAGAAATAGTCGGTTTCACTGGACTTGTCGGTGCCGGACGCACAGAGATTATGCAGACTATTTACGGCTACATGAGAAAAGACAAGGGCCGAGTTTTTATAGAAGGTAAAGAGGTCAGAATCCGTTCGCCGCGCGATGCGGTAAGGAAGGGGATAGGCCTCATACCAGAGGAAAGAAAACAACACGGCCTCATTTTGGATCTCAGCGTTTTTGATAATGCGACTATTACCATTCTGGACAAGGAAACTAGATTGGGCTTTCTGAAGCGGAAAAACTTGCAATCTTTGGTCAACAACATGGTTAAGACCATGGGAATCAAGACGCCTTCGACATCTCAACTCGTTCGTTACCTTTCGGGCGGCAACCAGCAAAAAGTGGTTCTGTCCAAATGGTTCTTACGCAATTGTAAGGTTTATATATTTGATGAACCAACGCGTGGTATCGACGTTGGCGCAAAAGCAGAAATCTACAGGTTGATGCAAAAACTGGCAAAGGAAGGGGCTGCAGTTATCATGGTGTCTTCCGAACTGCCTGAAATCATGAATGTGAGCGACCGGATCGAGGTCGTTTTTGGTGGAAGAATTGTAAAGGAATTCCGCAGAGACGAAGCGAGCAGTGAGACAGTTATGGAATATGCTCTGGGCCTCCATGAGGAAGCGGAATCCAATCTGGCAGTGCAAGGAGCATGAACAAATGAAGAATACACTCGCTACTACGCTCAAAAACTACGGGATTATTTTGGCATTTATCATAATATGCGTCGCGCTCGCAATTTTGTCGCCTGTTTTTCTTACGCGGAATAATATCCTGAACGTTATACGACAGACTTCAATTTACGGGATTATGGCGGTCGGAATGACCTTCGTAATTTTGACCGGAGGAATCGATCTTTCGGTCGGTTCGGTCCTTGCGCTCTCAGGAGCCATTTGCGCCGGTCTTCTAAAGGGCGGCTCTTCGATGTTCGTTGCCATCATTGCCGCGATAGGCGTCGGTGTCGCATGTGGCTTTGTCAATGGCGTGTTTGTAACGAAGGCTAGAATTCCTCCCTTTGTTGTGACGCTTGGCATGACGAATATTGCGCGCGGACTAACGCTGATCTACACAAATGGCTACCCTATTTCTGGCTTTTCTCCCGCGTTTCGGGAGATTGGCGGAGGCTATGTCGTAGGTATACCCATACCAATCATTATTTTCCTTGCAATAGTCCTCATCGCCTACGTTGTGTTGAGTCAGACCAAGCTCGGACGGTACACCTATGCTATCGGTGGGAACGAAGAGACAGTCAAGTTGTCTGGTATCAATTCAAGCAATTACAAAACCTTGGTTTATGTTATTTCTGGACTGACCTGTGCAGTAAGCGCACTTATCCTGACCGCCAGGCTCAACTCTGCAGAACCAATTGCAGGTATCGGATACGAGACCGACGTTATCGCTGCAGTGTGCATTGGTGGCGCCAGCATGAGTGGTGGCCGAGGCAGCGTATGGGGGAGCCTCTTAGGCGCATTACTGATTGGCGTCCTAAACAATGGAATGAACCTTCTGGGCGTTTCTCCGTATTTCCAACAGGTTGTAAAAGGGCTCATCATTATTTGTGCGGTCTGGTTGGACAGGATGAAGACGATAAAGGACTAAAGCGTTGAAAAGTCTCAGCATGCTTGCCTTTGATCTTGGCGCCAGTAACGGCAGGGCGTTACTGGGCCGGTTCGATGGCAACAGGCTTACGGTGGAGGAGCTCTATCGTTTTGCAAACGAACCGGTTTGTGTTGTTGGGAGCCTTTATTGGGACATATTGAGGCTTTACCACGAGGTACAACAGGGTATTAGGGCTGCATTCGGCAAGACTCGCCAGTTGGATTGCTTGGGTATCGATTCTTGGGGTGTAGACTATGGCTTGCTTGACCGCAAAGGACGACTCCTGGGAAATCCGTATCACTATAGAGATAATCGTACTGTGCTTGGTGAGGAGCGCGCTTTTTCAAAAGTGTCCAAACGGGATATCTATTCTAAGACGGGTATTTCCTTTGAGAAATTCAACACGATGTTTCAACTCGTGGCGGAGAAGGAATGTGGAGAGTCTTTGGAAAGAGCAAAGTCACTGCTCTTTATTTCGGATCTTTTAGGCTATTTCCTAACAGGAGAAATAAATACAGACAGTACAATGGCATCTACATCGCAACTGGTGGATGTACAGACCAGAATGTGGAGTCGTGAACTTCTAGCTTTATTGGGCATACCAGAAAGGATTTTCCCGGGAATTGTCGCTCCTGGAACGATGAAAGGCAGAATAAGTCCTTTAGTAGAAGATAGCAGAGCAGTTGGATTACCAGTGGTGACTGTGGCAGGTCACGATACGGCATCAGCTCTGGCAGCAGTGCCAGTCATTGTCAGCGCAGGGGGTATAGGCGGCACGAACGCCGCGTTCTTGAGCAGCGGTACATGGTCCCTCATGGGTGTTGAGGTGGACGAACCCATAATCAATGAAAAGACCTTCGCACTAAACTACTCCAACGAAAAAACGCTCGGTGGCTACACACTTCTTCGTAATATAGTGGGCGGCTGGCTTATTCAGGGATGCAAGCAACAATGGGAAGAAGAAGACGGAAGGGGCCTCAGTTATGAGGAGATTGCTCTTGCGGCACAAGAAGCAACGCCATTTCTTGCATTTGTCGACCCAAATGGTGCTATGTTCTATTCTCCTGGCGCCATGCCCGCAAAGATAGTGGCGTATTGTAGGGAAACTGGACAGGCGGTGCCGGATACGCGTGGTGCGATTGCGCGCTCTATTTATGAAAGCCTTGCAATGACGTATCGGAAGTCCTTCTTGGAGATAGAAGCGATACTTGGGAGGACGCTCGACACGCTTTACATAATTGGCGGGGGAGCGAACAATGCGATGTTGAATCAGTTTACGGCGAACGCTCTTGGAAGACCGGTAGTATGCGGGCCGGTAGAAGCGACCGCAATTGGCAATCTCCTGACGCAGGCACTTGCTTTGGGAGAACTTAGAGGACTGGGGCAATTGCGGGAGGTAGTGTGCCGATCTTTTGTATCAACAACATACCTGCCTAAAGACATTGGACACTGGGAAGAGCAGTATCATAGATTTACGTCGCTCCTGGAGAGCGCAAAAGGGGAGTAATTCATTATGTCAGAAGAAACACGTATCGATCGGAATTTCGAGCTCGCCAAGGAAGTCTATGCTTCGTTTGGAGTCGATGTAGAGAAAGTCATTGCCAAATTTGACACAATACCAGTGTCTATCCCTTGCTGGCAGGGTGACGACATAGGTGGATTTGAGCGCAGCGGCGGTGGCGCTTCAGGCGGCATACTCGTGACAGGTAATTACCCCGGTAAACCACGCACTATCGATGAATTCCGCCAGGACTTAGAAAAAGTTATAAGTTATATCCCGGGGCCACTCAAACTGAATCTGCACTCAACCTATGGCGAAGGCTACGAGCCTGGCATCGATCGGGACGAATATGCGCCGCGACACTTTGATGGTTGGATACAATGGGCCAAGGCACACAACATGGGGCTGGATTTCAACTGTACGACTTTTGGACATCCGAAGGCCGCTGATAATCTGACTATTTCTAATCCTAATAATGAAATACGTAAATTTTGGGTACGTCACATGATCGCCGCCCGGAAAATCGCCAAATATATGGGCGAACAGATGGGTCAGGTTTGTGTCTACAATACGTGGGTGCAGGACGGGCTCAAGGACATGCCAGCCGACAGGATGTTGTACCGCAGCCTTATGAAGGATTCGTTCGACGAGATCTTTGCGGAGAAAATCTCTAAGGATTTGGTCTACGATGCGCTAGAACCCAAACTTTTTGCCATTGGAGTAGAGAGTTACACAGTCGGTTCTTTGGAGTTCTATCTTGGGTATCATGGCTACGCGAAGGCTGCCGGCATTGGGAACACGATCATCAATCTGGATATGGGACACTACCATCCGACAGAATCCGTCGCGGACAAGGTTTCTTCCGTCATGCTCTTTTCAGATAGGTTCATGGCTCACTTTACGCGTGGCATTCGGTGGGATTCCGATCATGTAGTCATCAATGACGACCAGACAAACGAGACGATGCGTGAAATCGTCAGGTCTGGCGTGCTGGACAAGACGTTTATCGGAACCGACTATTTCGATGCGACCATAAACAGGGTAGCGGCATGGACAATTGGTACCAGGGCAACCAAACGAGCCCTGCTTGCTGCCATGCTCGAGCCTTCCGATCTGCTTAAAAAAGCCGAACTGGATGGCGACAGAACAGCACGGCTCGCGCTCATGGACGAGTTCCGTTCTTTGCCTTCAAATGCGGTCTGGGAGAAGTATTGTGCGGATAAAGGCACATTTGTTGGATCTTCCTGGCTCCCCGATCTTAAATTGTACGAGAAAGATGTCCAGTTCAAGCGATAGTTGGTGAAAAGGGGATTGAATTGAAGCATGATGGGGAGCCGATTGATCCAAGGCTGTCACTCGCTATCGACAACTGTTTTGCGTCGAAGCGATGGACGCGTCCACAGGACTGGATGTCGGTTGTGCAAAGCCTGGGCTTGCAGCTTGTAGAAGCGAGCGCTGATACAGAATGCGATCCACTGTATATGGGTCCGGACTACATGAGGGACTGGATTGACGATGTAAAGCGCAATTCCGAGCATTTTGGGGTCAGGGTCGTCAATCTGTACTCGGGACATGGCACCTATTCGACGCTGGGGCTTGCGCACACGGATCGAAGAGTGCGCGAGCGGTTTCGCGAACAGTGGGTGAAGGCGCAGGTGGACGTGGCGGCGGCGCTGGGGGCGGGGCTGGGGTTTTTTGCGCATGCGATAAATGATGGGGTCCTACAGAGGCCGGCGGAGTATGGGGAGGCGATTGCGACGCTTGAAGGAGACTTGGCGGAGGTGGCGCGGTATGCGCAAAACCGCGAGCTTCCTGCTGTCAGCCTTGAGCAAATGTATTCACCTCATCAGCCACCGTGGACAATCGATGGAGCCACGTCTCTGTTGCAGCGGGTCTTCGCCTTGGGCAAAGCCCCTCTCTACCTCACCATCGACCTGGGCCACATGAATGGTCAGCAGTACTTTCAGCGCCCCTCAGAGGAGATGATCTTGCAGTGGATTGCCTCAAGGCAGGCGGGCAAACCATGCAAAGGAATATGGTTGGGCCCTGCTTCCGCCAGGTCAATAATCGACCGTGCGGCCGCAGGAGAACTTGACATTCACGAGGCGGTCAGTCGGATAGAAGCGTGCATGGAAGACTATGAGTATCTTTTTGCGTCTAGCCGCGATGGTTCGGTACATGAATGGCTTTCCGCGCTTGGCTGCTACTCGCCTATTATCCATCTTCAGCAAAGCGATGGCAAAGGTTCGCCTCATTGGCCCTTCTCGTCTGAGTACAATGAGAAGGGCATAATAAAGGGAGAAGCGGTGCTTCTGGATCTGGCCCACGCTTATCAATTGCAAATGACAGATGAACCGACAGAGCGCCGAATTACGACTGATGCTACTGATCCTATTGAGGGATTACCGCCTTTCTGTGACCAGATTATCTTTACCCTGGAACCATTTATTGGTACTTCTGGCAACGTCTATGATTCTCTGGAAGAACTCTCGGAATCCGTAGCCTACTGGCGTGAATTCATTCCTTATGATGGGATAAGGCTGAGCGAAGCTCTCAATTCAAGCGCAAGGAGAACATCATAATGCCCAATTACAAAGCGGAACTTGTGGGTGTGTTTGGTCATCCTGTGAGCGAAAACCCAACTGTCGTGGTGCAGGAAGCGGCATTTAATGCGCTCAATCTCAATTGGCGCTATCTCACTATCGAGGTGCTGCCGGAACAGCTTGGGGATGCCATAAGGGGCCTCAGGGCCTTCAATATGCGCGGAATAAATCTGACCATTCCTCACAAAATCGAAGTCATGCAATTTTTAGACTCGATCGCTGAGGACGCAAGGCTCATTGGGGCGGTGAACACCGTCATCAACAACGGTGGCAATCTACACGGAGAGAACACCGATGGTAAAGGCTTCATTCGATCGCTCACCGAAGAGAGCCACGTGTCGATTCCCGGCAAAAAAGTTGTCGTCCTGGGAGCCGGAGGTGCAGCCCGCGCAATTGCGGTGGAGCTTGCGCTGCGCGGTGCAGGCGAGATCCTTGTCGTCAATCGGAGCACCGAACGCGGCGAAGCCTTGGTGAGTAGCGTAATCAACTGCTCTGAGGCCAAAAGCAGGTATATACCATGGAGCGGGATATTGAAGATTCCTTACGACACCGATATCCTAATCAATGCCACGTCGATTGGGCTTTTCCCGGGAGTAGACGACAAGCCTTTGATCGACTATGACACTATTCGGCCAGAGATGGTCGTCTGCGATGTGATTCCCAATCCGCCGCGAACGGCTTTCCTCAAAGAGGCTGAAAAACGCGGCGCCAAAACGATCGACGGTCTTGGAATGTTGGTAAACCAAGGTGCGATTGGCTTCAAGTTATGGACCGGCCTGGACGCACCTGTGGATGTTATGAAGCGAGCCCTTGCAAAGGAGTTTGGCGTAGCATAAAGGACCATATCATGATCAACCCTGAACCCTGGGCAGAGACTTCGTCCAGGGAGCTCTTGGATTGTAAGATTTTCCATGTGCGGGAAAGCGTCAGAGAGACCAAGGATCTAACCAAGCACGGCCACTTCTACCTTGTAGATGCGCCCGACTGGGCAGGTATTATTCCAGTTGTGGACACGCCCGAGGGCAGGAAGTTCGTTATGATCCGCCAGTACAGGCATGGCACCGGCAAGGTCTCGGTCGAGTTTCCCGGCGGGATCGTGGATCCGCACGAGGACCCTTTGTTTGCAGTTGCGCGCGAACTTCTGGAAGAAACCGGCTACCGGGCCGAGATGATTCTCCCTTTAGGCGATCTTTCGCCCAATCCCGCGTTTATGACCAATACGTTTCATTCTTTTATTGCGGAAAGCTGTTACCTCGACACAACCCAAAAACTCGACACCAATGAAGAAATCGAAGTAATTCTCGTGCCCGAGCGGGAGGCCATCGATATGATCGGTGGAGAAGAATACGGCCACGCGCTCATGACGGCCTCGCTTTTCTTTTATATGCGCTATAGAGGCTATTCGGACTAGAAAAAATCTACTCGAGGACTTCAGTCGGGCTACAGGGCGCTTAGATGACCGACACAACCCCAGGGAGCTTTGCAACTTCGCTATAAAGCAACTGCATGGCTTGTTCCGAGTGTACCGTGATGCGGGCACCCATACGGGCGTACTTCTTTCCAGGCGCTGCGGCAATACCCTGGATCACCGTGAATTTGATCCCAAGCCGATTTAGGGTGTTTTCCAGCAATTCGGACATTGCAGGGGCTTTGGCTTCAAGGTATATAATTCTTAGGTCGAAGCCGATCGGGTAGCTGACTTGCATATCTCCAAAAATGCCTTTGCACACAGGAGCGTCTTCGTGGGTATCTTGGCTCATATATTCAGTATTCATGATATAATTATGAGCTAAAATGCCCTGCATGTCGAGTCGGTGAGGTCAGCCTGCAAGGTCATGCCGGCAAGACTAACCACAGGTAATTCGTTTTTGAATCAAATTTTAGGAGCAAAACGATGATAGATCCAAGAGCTGCAAAGTTGGCGGACATACTCGTCAACTATTCAGTGCGGGTGCAAAAGGGTGAGCGCGTGCTCATACAGGACACCAACCCCGAACCCGAGTTTGTGAATGCTCTCGTACGGGCGGTCCATAAGGCGGGCGGCCTTGCCTTTGTCAGCTTGCGCGACAAGAGCGTCGAGCGCACCTTGTACCTGGACGCCCCCGAGGAGCAGTTTGAGTTGCAGGCCCGCTTTGAGCAGGACCGTATGAAGGAGATGGACGCCTATATCGGTTTTACAAGTTTGCGCAACAGTTTTGCATGGAAAGATATCCCCGCCGACCAGATGGAGCTTTACAACCGTCACATTATGAAGAAGGTTCATTTTGAACAGCGAATTCCACACACAAAATGGGTGGTCTTGCGGTACCCTTCCGCCGCGATGGCGCAGAACGCCGGCATGAGCGAGGAAGCCTTTGAGGATTTCTACTTCGACGTTTGTACCATGGACTATGCCCGGATGAGCAAGGCCATGGATCCATTAGTCGCTTTTTTGGAGCGTTCGGACAAGGTGCACATAGTGGGGCCAGGCACCGATTTGCGGTTCTCGATTAAGGGGCTCCCGGCCATCAAGTGCGACGGGACCATGAACATTCCTGACGGCGAAGTCTACACGGCGCCTGTACGTGACTCGGTGAACGGAGTCTTGAGTTACAATACGCCGAGCGTGGAGGACGGATTCAAGTTCGAGAATATCCGGTTCGAGTTTAAGGACGGCAAGATCGTCAAGGCCACTGCCAACGACACCGAACGGATCAACAGGCTTTTGGATCTGGACGAAGGAGCGCGGTATCTGGGTGAGTTCTCCTTCGGGCTCAATCCTTATATCCGCGCACCACAGTTCGAGACGCTTTTTGACGAAAAGATTGCCGGTTCCGTGCACATTACACCGGGCAATTCTTACGACGACTGCTTTAACGGGAACAGGTCCAGTCTGCACTGGGACCTGGTACTCATGCAGGACAAAGACTCGGGCGGCGGCGAAATTTGGATAGACGACGTGCTCGTGCGCAAAGATGGCCGTTTTGTGATCCCAGAGCTCGAGTGCCTCAACCCGGAAAACTTGATGTAGGAGCTTGATGTAGGGGCTCAATGTTCTTGTTTTTCTTGTCTTGCTTGTTCCTGTTGCGGATTAAAGGTTGCGGAATTGGCAATCCAGCCCTATTATAATCCTGTTACAAAATCCACTGTTCTATGAGGGAGGCATTTATGAAACGCATTGTGGCCATACTTGCGATACTCGCCTGTGTCGCAACGGTCGCCTTTGCACAACAGAAAGTCGGCGTGTACACCACGCTGGAAGAGCCGTTGGCAAAGGAACTGTTCGACCAATTTCAGAAGGAAACTGGCATTCAGGTCAACTGGCAGCGACTTTCCGGAGGCGAAGTAGAAAGCAGATTGGAAGCAGAAAGGGCCAATCCTCAGGCTTCCATCTGGGTGGGCGGTGTCGGCCTCAACCACATGAGCGCAAAACTCAAGGGGCTCACCACACCTTATAAATCCAAGATGATGGTGAATACACCCCCTGAGTACCGCGATACGGAAAATTACTGGATCGGGCTTTATCTTGGCCCGCTATCTTTTATTACCAACAACAAGATAGCCAAAGAACAAGGCCTGCAGCCGCCAAAATCGTGGGCAGATCTCTTAAAGCCTGAATACAAGGGCAAGATCCGTATGGCCAACCCCACGACATCGGGTACGGCATACAATGTGATTACAACCTTGCGTTACATCTATAATGGCGACGAGCAAAAAACATTCGACTACCTCGCCAAGTTGGACAAGAACATTGACCAGTACACCAAGTCCGGTTCTGCGCCTGGCAAGAGTGTCGCCATTGGGGAAATCCCTGTAGCGATCGGGTATGCGCACGACCAGGTCAAACTCAAAGTGGAAGGTGCCGATGTGACAATTACCATTCCTCAAGAGGGTACAGGGTTCGAAATCGCATCCATGTCCCTCGTTAAGGGAGGCCCCGATCCTGTCAATGCAAAGAAACTCTACGACTGGATTCTTTCCCCTGAAGCGCAAGGGATTATCGCAAAGTGGTACGTGGTCCCGCTCTCGAAGCTTGCAAAGAAAAACCCTGTCGCTTTCGGAATGGACGAAGTCAAAACGGTCAAACAGGACATTATTTGGGACGCCAATAATAAGGATCGGCTCCTGGAACGCTGGGTAAAGGAAATCGGTTCGAAACGCTAAACGTTGCTCTAAGTATTCTCACCCGACCGTACTGTTCCTGCATACATACTGGCTAGGCTGGCGGTCGGGTTTTTACAATTGCAGTTTTGCAGCTTTGCTTTTGGGGAGAATTTGGCGTGTTTACTAAGAAGAAGATAATCGCTTTTTGCTGCACGTGCCTCGTTTTTGTCGTGGCAGATTTCTGGATTTTTTCGACCATAAAAACGAGCTTCTCCAAGACGATGGCGGACAATGCCAAGACACTTGGCAAAACCATTGCTGCTTCGGTGCCTGCAGACAAAGATGCAGTTTCCGGCTGGCTTCAGAACCTTTCCAACGCCTATCCAGGTTACTATTTTTGCTACTTTGAAGGGTTGCCTGGCGAGGATGATTTTCACGCCGTGGGAGGAGAACCGAACCTGGCTGCATATTGGGAGCAACACCAGAACGACGAGACCTTCGCAAAGGGGATCGAATCAGTCTCCTACCTTGAGATTTTTACGCTGCCGGGACAGACAAAAATAGGCACTATCAACGGATCTCTGCTTTTTGTGCCGGTGGCCAACGGTGAACAGGATACGGCTATCGGTTTTCTGCTCATGGCGGCCGACGCTTCTGCGGCAAGGTCTTTCTACTCGCTTGTGGATGCGCTCTCCATTATAGCGTTTGTACTTTTTGCGCTTGGCTTTGGCATAGCGACTTTTTCACGCGACCCAATGACGGGCTATGCTTTGCTTATCCTCTTTGCAATTGTTCTTACTTTTGTTGCATATCCGCTTTTTGAAGCAGTGCGCCTCACGCTGATTTTGGATGGTAAATTCAGTTTTTCTACTTGGAAAGTGGTGCTGACGAATAGCCAATACCTGCTGGCTTTATGGGGATCGATCAAACTCGGCATCTGTACCGCGACTATTTCTACAATAATCGGCTTTGTATTCGCCTTCGCCATTGCGCGAACTAACATAAAGGGCAAGAAATTCATCAATGCGCTTGCTACGATGCCCGTAATTTCGCCGCCTTTTTCTCTCACCCTGTCGATCATCCTGCTCTTTGGGAACAACGGGCTTATTACAAAACAGATTTTTGGCATAACCAAGTCGAATATCTATGGCCTGGGCGGGCTCACCCTGGTGCAGACCGTTTCCATGTTCCCAATCGCTTTTATGACACTGCAAGGGGTCTTGGAAGCTATCGATTCCACATTGGAAGACGCGTCGCTGGACCTCAACGCGTCAAGATGGCAGACCTTCAAGAACGTAACCTTGCCGTTGTCGGTGCCAGGGATTCTTTCCGCATGGCTCCTGGTCTTTACAAGTTCGCTTGCCGATTTTGCCAACCCTTTGCTTTTGGCAGGCTCGTATAGGGTGCTTTCGGTCGAATCGTACATAGAAGTGACGGGGATGAACCGACTCAACAACGGTTCGGCGCTTTCGCTGCTCCTGCTCTTGCCGACGCTCATGGCGTTTTTTATTCAGCGCTACCTCACCAACAAGAAGTCCTACGTGGTAGTGACAGGCAAGCCTTCGATGCGGCTCAGTAACCTGGCATCCAAAGGGGCGCAAAGGTTTTTGTCGATCTTTATTGGAACAGTAATTGCTTTTGTAATATTGCTTTATGGAACAATTGTTGCAGGTTGTTTCGTCAAGAACTGGGGTATAGATTATAGTTTTACCCTGGCCAATATTCCCGAAGCGCTTACCCGCGGCAAGGATTCGATGATTTCCACTCTGATTCTAGCTGGCATTGCGACGCCCATAGCAGGGCTCCTTTCGATGCTCGCTGCGGTGCTCATTGTCCGCAAGAAGTTCCCAGGCAAGCGCATTTTGGAGTCGCTCATTATGGCGCCCTACGCAATTCCCGGCACGCTCATGGGCATTAGTTATATCCTGGCGTTCAACAAACCGCCCATTTTGCTCGTAGGCACGGGAGCAATCTTGGTCATCAACTATGTTATTCGTGAAATGCCAGTCGGTGTGGAAGGTGGAATTGCCTCATTGCGTCAGATCGACCCGGCAATTGAGGAGGCTGCGGCGGATTTGGGCGCTGACCAGGGTAAGATCTTTAGCGGCATTATTTTGCCGCTTATACGGCCGGCGTTCATTTCGAGCATGTCGTACACCTTTGTGAGGTCAATGACAGCAGTAAGCGCCATCATCTTCCTGATTAGTGCGCGCTGGTATCATATAACGATTCAAATTTATAATTTCTCGGAAAATATTCGGTTTGGATTGGCGAGCGTGCTCTCAACGGCGCTCATAATCATCATTCTCTTGGTGTTCGGGCTCATGCGGCTTCTGGTGCGTCAGAGCGAGCATCTGGAAAAAACGATGAGCATTCAGTGAGCGGGGCTTACCGCGTCGGGGCCAATCCGCCCTTTTTGTTTTTTCCGTTTATTGTGATTTTTGTGATTTTTGCCAAGATTTTTTGGGAAGGAATTTGACGATGGCTGTAAAATCGGTGCCTGTAAAACTTGAAAATGTCTCAAAAACGTTCAAGGATCCAAAGTCGAAAGCTGAAGTTCATGCAGTTCGGCAGGTTAGTCTGGAGATTATGCCAGGCGAATTGGTGACCTTGCTTGGTCCCTCTGGTTGTGGCAAGACGACAACGCTCAGAATGATAGGCGGATTTGAACTGCCCACGGAGGGCAGGATTCTTATAGGTGGCAACGATGTTACCTTTCTGCCACCAAACGGTCGGGAGACAGCGACGGTTTTTCAGTCGTATGGGCTTTTCCCGCACATGAGTGTCGAAGAAAACGTCGCGTATGGCCTCAAGATTAGAAAACTCGCCAAGGAAGAGATCGACCTGCGCGTCAAAAAGACGCTGGAGCTGGTGGGGCTTTCCGAGTTGGCAAAACGCTCGCCAGGCAGGTTGTCTGGCGGACAGCAGCAGCGTGTTGCCCTTGCGCGTTCGCTCGTAGTGGAGCCGCAGGTCTTGCTCCTTGACGAGCCGCTTTCCAACCTAGACGCCCTTTTGCGCGAGCAGATGCGGGTCGAGATTCGAAAGATCCAAAAACAGCTGGGCATTACGGCGATTTATGTAACGCATGATCGTATCGAGGCAATGAGCCTTTCCGACAGGGTGATTGTCATGAAGGATGGCCTTATACAGCAGGTAGGGACACCGAACGAGGTCTACGAAAGGCCAAACTCTATGTTCGTTGCAGGATTTGTAGGCAAAGTGGCATTTTTCCCTGTGAGCCTGGACGCTCTCAAGCCGGATGGCGGCTGCGTATGCACGCTGGAAGGCCGACAGTTGACCGCAGGCTCGACTGCTGATGGTGTTTCTGTCGGCTCTCCTGCTACGCTGATGGCCAGACCCGAGTCATTGCGCCTGATGCCACCGGGTGAAGGACACGTTGAGGGTGTCGTGTCGGCACGTGTGTACCTTGGGTCGAGCGTCGAAGTGTACGTAAAGACGGGCTACGGCGAGATTCTCGTTCAGGTCGACGACCCCATGGGTAGGAGCATACCTGCGGAAGGCGAGGCCGTTTCAATTGGGTTTGAAGAGAAGCGAGTGCGCGTGATTGCCGCCAAGACCTAGATTCTTGATGCCACTTGGATCACCTAGATTCTTAATGCCCGCAGAATTACTGTAAGCACGCTGTCCACAAGATCCTCTGGCGTATTCGGGTTGCCGGCAAAACTGGGGCAGGCGGGCAGAACTGTGGCCCCGGCTTCCTTAAGTGCAGTAAGGGATCGCAAAGCAACAAGCGACAAGGGCGATTCCTGGGTGACGAGGATAAGAGGCCAGCCTTCTTGCAAGGCTATGCTCCCTGCCTTATGGATAAGATTGGAGGCTGTTCCTGAAGCCAAACTGCCAACAGTCTCGTTAGAACATGGCACAATCACCGTGCCATCCAGCCTAAAACTGCCCGAGGCAATTGGGGCTGCAAAATCGTTGGTTTCGTGCAGCATAACAGGGACATGCGTACGTGCCGGTCCTCCGGAAGCGCGAATCTTGCTAAGCCAGTAGCCTATGGGGCGGCCTGTCTCTTCCAAAATGGTGTGCGCACCCCAATCGGAGCACGCCACGTGCAACGAGGCACCCTGTAGCGCCAAGGTTGAGAGAAGTCGCAGTGCATAGAGGGAACCTGACGCCCCCGTGATGCAAACAAGATACCGCTCCATCTAATTGTATAGTATAGCAAAGAATTGGCAAATACAACATGCGTAATTTACGCGGCTAAAACCAGCTCAATTCTGTTATATTCTTTAATGGTATCTTTCATACTCATTTTATTGTGCAAGTTTATGCAACGTACTACCTTTGTCCCAGAAGAAAAAAGGCGTTCACCTGAGATTTTTTGGGTGTGACGGGCTCCTTTTTGAGGAGCCGTTATTGAGGAGGGATTGTGGATATCCAAAATCAGTATGTCGTACAGCTTGAAAACGTGCAGAAAAACTATCAGCTTGGCAAGACTGAGGTTCAGGCACTCAAAAACGTCAGTTTTGAGATAGTCAAGGGCGATTTTATTACCATTGCTGGCCCTTCTGGTTCTGGAAAGACCACGGTGTTGAATCTGATAGGGTGTGTCGACACCGCCACATCAGGTATCGTGCGCGTCTTGGGACAGCGGACCGATCAGCTCGACGATGAAAAACTGACCGCCCTCCGCCACAGAGGCATTGGCTTCATTTTTCAGACTTTTAATCTGATACCGGTGCTCAACATTAGAGAAAATGTCGAGCTACCAGCGCTTCTTGACGAATCCGACACCACGATGAGCAAGGCGGAACGTGAGGAATGGGTCGACCACCTGATCGAAGCCGTCGGGCTAGAAGATCGAATGAAGCACAAACCTGCCGAATTGTCTGGTGGGCAAAGGCAACGTGTTGCCATTGCGCGCGCTCTTGTCATGAGGCCGCCCATAGTTTTGGCTGATGAACCGACCGCCAACCTGGACTCCGCTACCGGTGAGAGTATTCTCAATCTGATGAAGCGCATGAACCGTGAGTACGGTACAACCTTTATTTTCAGTACCCATGATCCGGGGATCGTCGAGATGGCAGATCACGTCATCCGGCTTAAGGATGGCGCGGTTATAGAGAATCGGCGTCGCGTGGTCGAAGATGCTGTTTCTGCTGACGGCCTTCCCTTGAGTGGGCAGGTGAAAGCCGTGGAAGAGAAAACCATTGAAGCGAAGGTGCATGTATGATTGCAGCGCGGATGGCCTACGGCAACCTTTTCCTGCATAAGGCCAAGAGCATAATTCTTGGCACCATCATGTGTTTAGGAATAGCTGTGCTTTTTGTCGGGAACTCGCTTATCGATACCGCAGTCAACGGTCTGCACAAGATGTTCGTGGAAGGCTATACCGGCGATGTCATGGTGACGGGGCCGACGAGCTACACCACGACGATTTTTGGCGAGACCGCTGGTGGTGAGGACGTTATCCCCCACATTGCGCAATATAGTAAATACGAAGAGTACCTGGCCAAGGATCCGCGTGTTAAAGCCACAATGCCCATGCTGAGCGGCAAGGTGGCGATGGGGATCGGTGAACAGGTTATCGGTTCAGGATCGGCATTCGGCGTCGACAGCGAGAGCTACCAGAACTTCTTTTCCGGCAACGTGACGTTGGTTAACGGCGAGTGGCCAGTCAAAGCCGACCCGGCATGGATTATGTTGTCCGAAACCTCGACCGCAATGCTCTCGCGTTCCGCGGGTAAGACCTTGGCGCCTGGCGACAAGATCGTGTTGAGCGCGCTCAACGATACTGCCGGCACGGTAATTCGTGAAGTCACTATAAAGGGAATAATCCGCTTTAACCAAAGCAATCAGGACTTGGCGCGCATCTCGCTTGTCGATGCAGATACGCTGCGGGACCTTTTGGGCTTCGCAAGCCTGCGCGATGGGCCAATAGAACTGACTCCTGAGCAAGCACAGTTTGTGTCTTCGTTTAATCCCGACGCGCTTTTTATGGACAGTTTTACGGTTGCGTCTGGTAATACCGCCAATGCCGCGCCGACTTCTGAAACTGCTCAGACTATGGCATCATCCGCTGCCACCACGACTGCCGCGACGGTACAGCCTGCATGGCAATTCTTGCTCATAAAGTTGCAGCCCAATGCGAATGCAGAGCAATTCCAAAGCGATCTCACAAAATTCGCTGCCAGTTTGGATGAAAACGATCATGTGCAAGACTGGGTTGCTGGTGCCGGGAGTGTAGCGCGTGGCGCTCTCACCATGAGGCTTATTTTCAATTTGATGATCATTGTTGTGGGTGTGATTGTCGTCTTGATCACGATGAACGTACTGGTCGTTTCCATTAGCGAGCGGGTTCCTGAGATTGGTACCTTGAGGGCCCTTGGAGCAAAGAAGAAGTTCGTTCGCAAAATGATCATTTTGGAAACGACGTTCTTGGCGATTATATCCGGTGTCGTAGGGCTTATTCTCGGTTACGTTATCCTGATCCTACTCAAGAATTCTGGCATAACTGCGCCAAACGTTTTCTTCGAAGCGATCTTTGCAGGGAAGAAACTCGTCCCCACAATTTCTGCAATTGCTGGGCTAGAGGCCTTTTTGAGCATCTTTGCAATGAGCATTATCGCTTCGCTCTATCCGATTACGCTGGCCTTGCGTATCAAGCCAGTTGTTGCAATGCAGGGCGAGTGAGGAGCTTAAACTATGATCGAATTTACAATGGCGCTTAGAAATACGGTAAGGCAACCTCGACGGACACTCCTTTTGGGAGGTGCCATAGCTTTTGGAGTGCTGATTATCTGCCTAACGACAGGGTTTACCGCAGGCATGGAATCGGCGGTGCAAAACAATGTGACGCTCTTTTCGGGTGGTCATATTCTGGTTAATGGGATGACCGCGTCTCAGAATGGAAGAATTCAGAATAGAGTGAGCGATGAGGCGCTGATTCAAAAAGTGAAGGAGCTCGTGCCGGAGGCCATTAGCGTTTCTCCGACAGCACAAGCGCAGGCAACCATAGTGTTTGGTTCCAGGGAACAACAGTTGCGCCTGCGCGGCGTGGACTGGACGAGTGACAAGCTTTTCTCACAAAACCTCATACTGACTGGCGGAGACTGGAAGACTGGAACTTCGGACCGGATGCTTATACTCGGTGCACAGTCCGCACGGAGGTTTGGCCTGGGTATCGGCGACTCGGTTGTAGTTCGACTCTCGACTGCAAGCGGCCAACAGAACGTGGTCGATTACAAGGTTGGGGCAACATACGACGATACAGCGGCAGGTGGGATGACCACGGTGCTTGTGCCGCTCACGGATCTACTGTCCGATTTGAATATGAAAGAGGGAGAATATCAGGCGCTCGCGATTTTTCTTCCGGATGCCTCAAGAGCTGATGCGGTGGCTAACACCCTGAAGTCGGGGCTTGCGAAGGCTGGCTACACCGTGGCGGGCCAGAATGCAGCAGCTGCTGCGACATCCAGCGGGGCTGGTGCGAATACTCCCTCTGCCAGGTCAGCAACTGGTTCGGGCACGGGTTCGAGTATGGGAACCAGCACAGCCGCTGGTATTGGATTTGGAAATATTGGTACTGGTGGGCAGGGTAGTTTTGCCGGTACAGCCAGTGGCCTCGATGGTGTTACATCTGGCGCGGGCAACGCCTTTATGCAGTATCGTCAGAATGCGACGGGCCTTAAGGCCGGCGCTTCAATGTACAGGATCTCAACCGTGACGGAACTCTCTGGGCAAATGGGCACGGTGTTAGGTTCGGTTCGTTGGATTGGTGGTACCATCTTCGTGATAATGTTGCTTTTGACCTCTGCTGGTATTGCCAATACCTATCGCATGGTCCTGCTTGAGCGTACGCAAGAGATTGGCATGTTGAGGTGCGTGGGTTTCAGACAGAAAGACGTCTTCAAAATCTTTATGATGGAGGCGGCGCTTATAGCATTTGGCGGCAGCCTTGCGGGCATTCTCGTCAGCTTGCCCGTTGGCCTCCTGGTGCACCTCATTCCTTTTAACCCTCAGGGCAGCCTTGGCTCGGCCTTAGCTCGAGGCCATTTGGTCTTTGCCCCCAATCTTCTTTCCTATTGTATTGTCTGTCTGATTGTTGTGGCGGTCTGTCTATTGGCTGTGAGCGGCTCTGCCCGTAAGGCTGCCCGCCTGCAACCTGTCGAGGCCATGAGAAAAGTGGCTTAAACTTAACCAAAGTGTGTTATCAAGTAAATGAACCTATTTTGTAAATATTTGTACTACAAATAGTAAGGAGTGTTTTATGAGTAGAGAGAAAAATCGCGCATTGAGAAAGTTCAGCATTATCTTGCTGCTTTTGCTCTTATCCATTGGAGCTTGGGCCCAGGGTGGCCCCCCTCCTGGAGGTGGTATGCCTCCTGGCATGTTTGGCGTGGACACTAGCAAGCCAACTTCGAACGATGTGACGACATATACGGCGCAGAACTTTCTTTCGTTGGTTCATCAAACCGATATCCGTTCCAGTTTTTATGATAGCGATATGACGGCAACGATCACCATGGTGAGCGTCAGCCCCGAAAAAGGCACAATGACTCGAAAAGAGATCATCTACAGACGTGACAAGGATGACGCGTTCCTTATGCTCACCCTGGAGCCTGAGTCGAGAAAAGGCCAGGGTATGTTGCGTGTAGACAACAACATGTGGCGCTATGACCCGACGAGCCGCAAGTTTACGCATACGACACTTAAGGCCCAGTACGAAGACACAACCGTGCGAAACAATGACTTCAGGCGGAGCCAGCGTGCGCTCGACTATTCTGTAACCTCGCTCACGTCGGGCACTTTGGGCAAATACAACGTGTGGATCGCGGAGCTCAAGGCGAACAACGACGAAGTTCCCTTCCCCTATATCAAGATGTGGATCGACAAAGAGCACACTGTCGTGCTCAAAGTAGAGGAGTATAGTCTTTCCAAGAAACTCTTGCGCACCTCGTATTACACCAATTATGTGCAGATTGGAACATCGTATGTTCCCACAGTGCAGATCTTCCAGGATGGTCTGATTCCGGAAAAGCGGACTCAGGTTACATACACAAATATCTCCACAAAACCTGTGCCAAACGATGTGTTCACTAAGAACTATCTTGAGCGCATGAGCCAGTAGGTCGGAGCAAGGAGACTACAATGAAACATAACGCAAAAAAGGTTGCCCTTTTTGGTCTGATGCTACTGCTTTGCCTTGTCCCTGCCTTCCAAAGCTCTGCCCAAACGACTTCAACAACAAGCGCGCTGGATACAAGCACACCTCTGGACGAAAATACTCTTTTTGGTGAGCAGAACCAGCTCGTAACGGTCATCGACACGGCGACAGCAGCTCAGGGTGTTCAATTGGTGGCGGATACAAAAACCTATCCATCCTTCCTCCTTGAGGGCGATGCCAGCACTGGCGTTACCGGTTCTGTTTCCACCAATTCGGCGCTCGCACTTTTTGGGGCCGTGGACTTAAGCGGTATGTCGCTCACCTTTACGCCTCAGAAAGATGTCGATTTTAATGTCAGCCTTTCTGGCACCTTTATACCGTCGGTGTCGCTCTCCAATTCATCTTCTTCGGCAGAAAAGGCCGTCAAAGACTTGGACGTCACAGGTTACGCCGATATACGCGCCTCTGAGTTTACGAGGTTGTATTCTTCAGTCTCATATGCGTACAATCTTTCTCAGTCTGAAAGCATCTACAACAGTAACCAGGGATTTGCACTCAATGAGTTGTTTCTCGATACTTCGATCAACAGAAAGCTCTTCTTTAGGCTTGGCAAACAAAAGGTGTCCTGGGGCGTCGGCTACTGGTATACGCCAGCTGATGTCTTGAGCCTCGCTGCAGTGGATCCCGACGACCCGACTGCACAACGCGAAGGTCCCTTTGCGTTCAAGGCAGATATGCCCTTTGGAAAACTCGACCATGCCACACTCTATGTTGTGCCGCCTACAACGAACAGTGATGGAACTTTTTCCGGAGTTTCTGCTGCAGGGCGTACCGACATAGTGGTTGGTGGCTTTGAATTGAACTTTGCTGGCTTTGTTCGGTCCGACATGGAAGTAAAGCCAAGGCTGATGTTTATGTTCACTGGCGCTATCGGCAATGTCGATGTCTACGGCGAAAACGTGCTTGCATATGGTTCTGATCGAAATTACGTGCGCGAAACAACTTCAGGCAGCTACGAAACCTATACAATAGACAATGTGCCTGTTTTCCAATCGACCCTCGGCGCAAAGTACTCTTACGCAAACTCCAATGGGCTTGGCATAAATTTGCAAGTGCAGGGATATTACAACGGCATGGGTTACAGCGACGCGAGTGTATTGTTCTCGGACGCCGCAAAGAAGGCTGCCTACATAGAACGCTATGGTGATACGCTCACTCCTGGTTCAACGGTAACAAGTTCGATGGACCTGGTGGATCTGGCAAGTCCTGGCATGTTCTATCTTGCGACAAGCGCTTCGATCTCAGACAGATTTGGTGAAGGAACCAACGTCGTCAATACTGATTTGTCTTGCTATGCGCTGTTTAACTTTTCGGATGGTTCCAAGCGCATTAAGCCTGATTTTAGCCTGACTATTGGCTCGGGCGGCAGCAAGCTCGACCTAGATCTATCCGCACTCACTGCACTCGGCGATTATGGTTCAGAGTATGCGCCTAAGGGCAACCGGGTCACGCCTGCGCTTTCCGCTACCATAATGAATGCAGTTACAGCGACCTTCAGTGCACCGATATCGCTTAACGATGATATGTCGTTCAAGAGTTCGAGCTATCAATTCAGTCTGTACTGGACTATTCTTAAAATGGACAAGTGAGAGGCTAGAAGTAGTATGAGAGGAAGAATCCTGATT
>Ga0208825_1000621_pt1 | contig 32519 bp, 23 predicted proteins | sample AD_UKC113_MetaG_FD_184450 | JGI IMG/M metagenome (GOLD analysis project Ga0208825, IMG submission 184450) | Active sludge microbial communities of municipal wastewater-treating anaerobic digesters from Hong Kong - AD_UKC113_MetaG (SPAdes)... | ecosystem: Engineered > Bioreactor > Anaerobic >...
TGTATCAACGTTAAAGCTTATAAATTCTTCTTTGTCTTCAAAGTTTATTGCACCTTGAGTACATAACTTTTCACATATCCCACATATTTTACCACCCTGGACAAGTCTTTTACAGTTTTTCTCATCAATTAAATACTTTCTTGGTACTGCAACGGGATTTTGAACATATATTGCCTTTCTTAAAGATAATCCTTCATTAAATTCATCTGGTACTTTAACAGGACATTTATCAGCACATATCCCGCATGCAACACATTTATCTATATCAACATATCTTGGTTTTTTCCTAACAGTTACAGTAAAATTACCAAGATAACCTGTAATACTTTCTATTTCGGAATAAGTCAAAAGATTGATATTAGGATGCTCTGCACAATCAGCCAGTTTTGGGCCTATGATACATGTAGCACAATCCTCTGTTGGAAATGTTTTTGATAGCTTTGCCATCTTTCCACCAATTGCAGGTTCTTTCTCTACAAGGTAGACTTCAAAACCTGAATCACCAAGATCAAGGCTTGCCTGAATACCAGTAATTCCTCCACCTATCACTAAAACACGTCTACCTATCGGTAATTTTTGTCTCTCAAGAGGTATATCTGATCGTACTTTAGCTAAAGCCATATTAACAAGGTCTATCGCTTTACTTGTAGCTGCACCCTTACTGAAATGACACCAGGAACATTGCTCTCTAATATTTGCCATTTCAAAGTTGTATGCATTTAAGCCGGCTTTTTCAACTGTTTTCATGAATGTTTTTTCATGAAAAAGTGGTGAGCATGAGGCAACAACTATGTGATCAAGATTATGTTCTTTAATATCATCAATAATGTATTTTTGACCCTCTTCTGAACACATATGTTCTACATCACGGACGAAAGTAACTCCTTCATTATCTTTTACACTTTCAGCAACCTTTTTAACATCGACTACATCAGAAATATTTCCACCACAATGGCAGATATACACACCAATTCGCATTAAACTTCCTCCAAGATTTGATACTTTTTTACACCTTCAGCATATAAATCTCTACCAGTTGTATCTATTCCAACAATTACAGGAAAATTTTCAACATAAAATTCCATAATAGCTTCAGCACCAAGATCTTCATAGGCTATAAGTTTGGCACTTTTAATTGCCTGAGCTAATAGTGCTCCAGCTCCACCAATCGCAATAAAGTAAATTGCTTTATTTTTTACAATTGAATCAATAACTTCTTTTTTCCTTTCACCTTTTCCTATCATTCCTTTTAACCCGTTATCAAGAAGAATGGGAGTATAAGGATCCATACGAGAACTTGTCGTAGGTCCAGCAGAACCTACCGCCATTCCAGGCTTTGCTGGTGAAGGACCCACATAATATATAACTTGATTCTTTATATCAAATGGGAGGGGCTTATTGGATTTCACAAGTTCAACAAGTCTTTTGTGGGCTGCGTCTCTTGCTGAATAAATTTTTCCATTAAGTAGCACTTTATCGCCAATTTTTAATTTAGTGATTTCATCCTCCACTAAGGGAGTATTTAATTTGATTTCATTTCCCATCTTTTATTAAACTTCCCTTCTTATATAATTGCGCTTTTATGTCTTGCAGCATGGCATTGAATATTTACAGCAACTGGCATGCTTGCTATATGACAGGGAAAAGTTAATATATTTACTGCTAAAGCGGTAGTTCTACCACCAAGGCCCATTGGACCAATACCTAAATTATTAATTTTATGAAGTAGTTCTTCTTCCACTGCGTGCCATTTTGGATCAGGATTTTCTTCATTCAGAGGTCTTAAAAGAGCTTTTTTGGATAGTATTGCACATTGTTCGAAGTCTCCACCAATACCCACTCCAACAATTATTGGTGGACAAGGATTACCTCCAGCTCTTTTCACTCTATCTATGACAAATTTCTTGACACCTTCAATACCATCTGCTGCTGTCATCATTTTCACTTCACTCATATTTTCTGAGCCTCCACCTTTAGGGGCGAAGTCTATTTTTATCTTATCACCTGGAACAATCTTAGTGTGGATTATTGCAGGAGTATTATCTTTTGTATTTTTACGTTCAATTACTGGGTCTGAAACTAATGATTTTCTTAAATATCCATCAATATAACCCTGCCTAACACCTTCATTTATAGAATCATAAAAATCTCCACCAACAATGTGAACATCCTGCCCAAGTTCGATAAAAAATAAAGCTACTCCTGTGTCCTGACACATAGGTATTTGTAGTTCTCCAGCAAGTTCATCGTTTTTAATAATTTGGGAAAGGATTTCTTTGCCAACAGGAGATTCTTCTTTTTCCATAAATTCCTTTAGTTTTTTTAATAAGTCTTCATTAACATAGTAGTTTGCATCAATGCAAAGCTTTTTTACAACAGGTATAATTTGAGAAACATTTATCTCTCTCAATTTAGCACCCCTTTATTGTTTATGCTTTTCAATCTCTTCTTTTTGCCACTCTATTGCAGCTTCACCTTTATAAAGATTATTAATTTCTTCTTCTAAATTTGAAACTTCAATTTTAAAAAGCCATCCTTTTCCATATGGATCTTGATTTGGAAGAGTTGGATCATCGCTAATATCTGGATTTGTTTCTTTTATTGTTCCTGATAAAGGGGCAAAAATTTTCCCAACCCATTTACCAGTCTCAACAGTTCCTACTACATCGTCTGCACTTACTTCGTCCCCTTCTGATGGTAGCTCAATATATGATATTTCTCCTGCAAGCTTTTGATAGAAATCAGTGACTCCAACTGTAGCAATGTTACCTTCAAGTTTTACCCACATATGTTCTTTGTGATAATAAAGATCATCTGGTAGAAGATACCCTAAAACATCACTCATTAATTACCCCCTATTTAAACCAAATTTCTTAAATATAATAAATAACAAATTTTATCAAATGTTCAATAAAACAATTTTAATAAAGTATGGTAATCCAGTCTATAAATTTTTTTACTATTCATTTTGAATATTAACGGGTTATTTATTTATAATTTCAACTTTAAAAGAAAGTTGAAGTATTTGTAATTAATAATTTATTATTATATCTGTTTAAATTAGCACTTATAAAATTCACTATTATAGGAAACAAAAATTTTTTAAAATCTTTAAATATTTTCAAATTTTACTTTTTTTGATTTACAATACCCTCAGATAGCTTTTTAAATTAGGAATTACGCATCCTATATGGAAATTAAGTTATATTACAATCAATAATGGAAACAAAAGAATTAGTGATCTTAATAGGTATAAATTGTTGTGTTTTACAAAATCTTCAACTATTTTAAAGTCATTATTTAATTTAATTTTCAAGAATTTAAGATTTTTAGTAGTTTTTGTTTATAAGTTTTGTAAATGTAATATACTTTAAATGTTATGTAATTAATTGTAATTAACACAAATCTATAAATTAATTAAAGCGAGTTTTACGCATTTAAGCTAATAAAAAATGCAAGAATTCTAAGTTTAAGGAGGAAAGGGTGATGATTTCTTTAAAGTTATCGAGTGGATTAATTATTGCATTAATAATAGTTATTGCATTCGTTGCTGTAGCTATATTTTATTTTTATATCAATAATATAAAAATTATTAGACCAAAAGATATAAATGCTGAAGTCTGGGAAGTCAAATTAAATGATATCCTACCATGGACTTTGGTAAAATTCGTAAAGAATAAATCTATAGAAAAACTCACAAAAAATAATGGAATTCCAATACCTATCATTATAAAGGATAAACACAATAAACCTATTCAAGATGTATCTATAATTATGGTTTCACCAGATGGTTCTGAATCAAATCTAACAACAGATTCTGGCGGTATCTTTACTGCAAAATTAACCTCTACTCTTGTAGAAGAAAACCCCCTTCTAAAAATTAACAAAGAAGGGCTAAAGGCTGGAGATTTTTATTATGAAATTGGTGGAAAAACAATCAAATTTTCCGACGAAAGCGAAGAATTTGATGTAATTAACCTTTCATCATTAAACCTTTATGAAAAGAATGGAATAAAAGTATATCACAACAAAGAAGATCTGGATAATGCACAAAAGTTAGCTGAAACATTAAAAGATATAAACCTTAAAATAAAGCAAGTTCTTGGTATTTCTTCTTTAGAACCTTTAAGTGTCTTGCTTACAAAATCTAAAAATGTTTCTACAATTGGCGACTTAAAAGAGAGTGCCTTACCAATTAATATTAATGACAAAGAGCAGATATATTGGATTTATACACATGAAACAACTGAAACAAATTTAATATTGAAAAAAGCTCCTCTATACTCCAAAAATAAATACCTTCGATGGGTTGGTGATGGATTAGCAGAATATGCTTCATTAAAAATAATAGAGCAAACTGATAAAGAATTAAAGACTAATATGCTTAATAGTAGAATAAAGAATATTGAAGAGTATAAAAAACAATCTTTTAATCTCTTAAAATGGGAAGCTACCACAGGATCAAATGAAGGTTATGGTTATAGTTTAGCTTTTTGGATAGATATAGAAGAAAAATATGGTAATAATGTTATACAAGAATTTGTGAGTGAGTTCCTAAATACAAATGATTATAGCACTGAAAACATCACTAACATTTTAGTTAATCTGATAAAGTCGGACAATAAACAAATATTCACAATTACGAAAGAAGAAGCTAAGGAAATTCTCTCAAATAGACTTCAACATAATTGATGTGGAATAGATGTTCCCTTTTATCTGATTTTGTGCGCTTCTGATTTCTTGCTTTTATTTTAGCTTAAAAAGTATGTTTTACTATTCCTAAATAGAATTAAGCGAGAAATAAAGAATTTACTAGAAACACTATAGTAAATCCTGAATTAAAAAGTAAAATTTAATATAAAGAAATATTACGAAAATGAAAATTCCACATTAACATCTCTTTGTATTTCTGCCATAACATAAGCATGAAAATAATAACTTTAATCCTTTTCTTATGCAACTTATATAATTAAACAATTCAATCTCTTTACCAAATATAATTTTGGAGTTATTATTTTCGGAGGAACATCTGTAATAATATGTGTAAACATCAATATGAGCTTTTAATTCTATGTATAGAAATACTATTATCCTGGTAATATCCTGGTAATTTATTCTTTTAAATTTTCCAATAAGATGTTAATGATGTATAATTTAAAATTAAGGCTATACTTTGGAGCTTCTTATCAATTATAGGTTGGGTTTTACTTCTTTTGAAAGAAGCAAAACAATCTCATCTAATCATTAATTGTGTAAGTGGTTCACGGGTAAGTCTTTTCATACGGAAAAACAGTAGTAGATTTTCCAAATTGTTGACAGATTAATCATAAATTATGTATGTGGTTCATTGGATAAATCATTCCTTCCGGAAAGACAGCAGTAGGCTTGCATAATGTTAGTAGTGTCCTAATAAGCCTCTATCCTTAGCAATTTTCTCGCAAAGTTTGAAAATATAGAAACCTAAGAAAAAGTAAAAAAGTGCTGTAATTATAAGGATAAAAATGTCATTAAAAGGCATATTAAAAATAGAGATTCTTTTGGTCATATTATCTCTGATTAGTTTTGTGCCTAAAGAAAGCGGTAGAAATTTAAAAGCAAATATCTTATCAACTGGTGCAGCAATAAAGCCAACAAATACAAATTGAAGTATTTGAAAGAGAGACTGGATTCTTTTGTAAATAAGCCCTAATCCACCCATAATAAATCCTATGCCATAAGCACCTGCAAGCGAAAGAACAAGGAGAGGAACAATTGTCAAAAGATCAAGGTGTAAAAATTTACCTGTTGTAACCATCATAAGGAAGAGAAATGGAACAGTCCAAAAAACATTTAGTATCAAATCAGATATAACAATAAATATAGAAATAGTTCCAAAGCCAAATGGAGACATATAAAGCTGTTCTAATGTACCAGTCTGTGCTTCTTCCATTAATCCCCATGATAATGTGCTATATCCACTTATTGCGTAAGTCCAAACAAAGAATCCCACAATAATACCCTCAATAGTATTTGAAAAAGTTGTAGCTTGACTACCAATCATATACTTAGACCCAAGAAATATTGCTAAAAAGATTAAATAAATAGTTATTATTGAAGAAAAAAAATTTAAAGGATATCTTAAAATTAGTTTAAGTCTTTTTATAAAAATCGTACTAAAAAGATTCCATTGATTTCTCATTTTTGCACAAGTTTTAAATATATATCTTCAAAATCAGGTTCAATCCTCGTAATACTTAGAAGTTTCGCATTATTGTCCTTAAGAGTTTCAAGTAATTTATAAATAATCATAAAATCATTCAGCTCAATAATTATTTCAGTTTTTGAACTGTTTTCAGTATATTTTGTTCCTAATGAGATTTTTTGAAACTCTTCTTTTACCTTGTTATCAATTCTACCCTCTATTTCAAACTTATAAGCATTCACTTTAAAAAAATCTTTAAGTGAATCTAACTTTTCATCTGCTACAATCTTTCCTTTATTAATTACAATTACTCTTTCACAAACATTTTCTATAACTCTCATATTGTGTGAACTGAGGAGTATGGTCCTTCCTTTATTTACCATTTCATTTTTTAAAAGGTTTTGAACTTCATGAGTTGATTCTACATCAAGTCCAAGAGTTGGTTCATCAAGAAGAATTATTTCAGTATCTTTTATTAGTGCACAAGCTATAGCAAGCTTTTGCTGCATACCTCGAGAAAGAAAGCGAGCCTCAGTGTTTGTTTTTTCTTTTAGTTTGAAAATATTAATTAACTCATTTATTTGATCCTTTCGATATTTATATGAGTAGCCCATTAGCCCTGCAAAAAATATAAGGTTTTCCTTGACTGTGAGTCTCCAGTAAATATTACGATTACCCTCAAGAACACTTGTGATTTTATTGTAGGCAAAATATGGGTTTTTTGTTACATCTATTCCGTCTATCCAAATTTTTCCTGATGAAGGATTTATTAAACAGCATAAAGATTTTATCGTCGTGGTCTTTCCAGCACCATTTGGTCCTAAAAGCCCTACAATTTCAGCATCATTAATACTAAATGAAATATCATCTATTGCTCGAACTTCAGTTTTACCCTTGTAAATTTTTACTAATTTTTCACATCTAAGCATGTTTATTGATTTTTCAAAATATTATATCACATTTACCTTTAAAAAATTAATTAAATTCATTTATAGTGCTGAATTACTCGAGTTCAAAGATTAAATAATTAAATAAGTTCACAGTAATGAAATACAGAAATATTGACAAAACTAATCAAAATATAGATAATTGCAATGAAATATTACAGGCGCCTGTAGCTCAGTTGGATAGAGCATCTGCCTTCTAAGCAGGTGGCCGTGGGTTCGAGTCCCGCCAGGCGCACATGTTTACTAATTTAAATTTGGTGAGTGTAGCTCAGCTGGTTAGAGCACTGGACTGTGGATCCAGTTGTCGGGGGTTCGAATCCCCTCACTCACCCCAATTAATCGAAGTAATTTTAATATTGTATTATAAATCAAAAAAGGGAAAGTATGAAAAAGATTCTTTTAAGAGTGCTTATTCCAATTTTAGTAATCGTTCTAATAATAGAATATTTAGGATTTATTCCAGGGATTTCTAATTTATTTGGATAAAATAAACCGAAAGACCTTGGAGTCAAATACACTTTAGCAGATCTCGAAAGCGCAAAGAAGAAAATCAATTTTAAATTTACAGAACTTAATAGTAATTTGCCACCGAAAGATAGCATAATATTTAATGGTAAAACTACAATTAAACACAACTTTCCTCACAGGAATTAACTGCCATAGCAAGACATATTAAATGGAATTATTTACCATTAAAAAATATCACTATAAAAATAGACAAGATGGTTACATGGTAACTTCATTAAATCTATACGGAGATAAAATAATGGATGCTTTAAGCGCTTATAATATAACTTCATCAACTTCCCTAATCCCCCTGGTCATTGCTCGAAATAGTTTATGGAGCAGAAGGAAATAAAGAAGTTCAACAATTTTACTCAACTATTGATAAAGCTTCTAAGTTCTTGGTTTCAAATCCTTCATTCTATACACAAAAGGAAAAGCTAAAATAATTAATAATAAAATTACTGAATTTCAAATTGAATCAGTCTATCTTAGTAAACTAAATATAACAGGAACTGTAAACAACTTTAAAGAATCTATAAAAAGCTTTATAGATGAAATTATTACAAAAACACCCAATCTTAATATAAGATCTCTTTCTTTTAAAGATATGAAATTAAATTTTGATGGGAATTTGCCAGAGAGAATATCTTATTCTCCTTAAATTTTAAGGATAATTGAGTAAGAACATGGACTTCAATTTTGAAAATTATACATCTTTTTTTAATTAATATTCTCTTTTCCTAATTAAGAAAATACTAATCGCGGTTATTCCGGTTATACCGCATAGAAAGGCAATTAATCTTGCACCATCATTAACAAAGTAAAAACCATCAATAAAGAATACGTAAAGTCCATATATAAGTAGTAAAATTGTACTTATAAGAGTAATCTTTGCCATAAATTTTCTCATTTTTCCATTTAAGATAATAGTAAGAACCATAAGACATGTAATAAGTAATACTAATGCTGGGTTTTCCCATGAATATCTATAAAGACCACCAAGAAGTAAACCAAAAAAAATAGCAAGTGGGATACATATAGCAATAAAAATTCGTTCTTTCCTAATTTTTGTAGTATCTTTTTTGACTTGTCCGCATCTTGAAGTTACTTTAGTGGTAGCAAATTTTGCAACTTCTTCATAATTATCATTTGTGCAATAAAGAACCATAACCTGTCTCCAGGAATTTCTTAAGACTACTACATGGTTGCGTGGAAAAAGAACTACCTTAAATACATTTTTCCAATTTACACTAACCGTTTGTCGAGAAGCAGAGATTAATCCAGTTCCTACTGTGCCAGGTCGATGCGAAGAAATTCCAAAAATAATTAAGAGAGTGTTAACAAAGGCATTTTTTCTCTTTGTAGTTCCCTTGTATGTAACTGAAGCCTCTTTCTGGTCTATTTTAAAATGCGATTCAAAACGATTTCTATAAATTAACCATAGCAAGAATATAGATAGAAGCAGAAAAATACAAAGGAAAATAAGAGCATTCTTATAATCAGAAGTATTCGTGATATATCCTTTTCTTCGAAGTGAGTATTCATTCCAAAATATAATAATTAATATGATTAAAAATGGAATCCCCAATACTTTAAAAATATCGAGAACAATAAAACGATTGTAAAGTGGAACTTTAAAATCCCACTCAATAACTTTAGGTGGAGTATATTCGTTTTTGTGACTTAAAGGATTTTCAGTTTCCACATTAATGCCTCCTTTTGTTTATTTTTGCAATACACTCTTTTTAGTATTTTTTGATACACAATTATTTATAGTTTTATTAAAAAACTATAAATGTAAAATCCTAAAAACTTTTAACTTAAGAGTGAATTTTTAAAAAAACCTTTCTTAATTCGGCAAGCACAAGTACAATAATTGATACTATAATAATCTCTATCCAATTTTGAAAGTTTAGTGGAACTGAATTAAAAAGTATTCTTGATAAAGGTCCATAAAGAGCAGGTAAAAGTAGAGCAAACGACAGGCATTGCGCTAATAGCATATTCTTGTTGGATAAAACTCCAATCTTTAAAAGAAATTCATTCTGAGAACGAGCAGATAATGCTCTTAAAAGCTCGATCACTACTATTCCAGCAAAACACATTGTTACAGCAAATGCGTAATTTTCTATGGAATAATTTCTTATATAAATCAAAAGAGCTCCAAAAGAAATAAATATAGCTTGAAGAATTATGCCAATCAGAAAACTTCTATTCATTATGTCGTTGTCTTTTGCTTTTCTTGGAAACATTACATTTGCTTCCGCTTTTTCAAATCCAAGAGCCAATGCTGGAAAACTATCAGTTAATAGGTTCAACCATAATAAATGTAACGGCCCAAGTGGCATTTTAAGGGATAGAATCATTGAACCTACAATTAGAAAAATTTCTCCAAAATTGCAGGATAAAAGAAAGAATATTGTTTTCTTTATATTATCATAAATGACTCTTCCCTCTTCGATTGCATTTACAATTGTAGCAAAATTATCATCAAGAAGGACTAAATCTGAGACCTCTCTTGCTAAATCTGTCCCTCTCTTACCCATGGCGACCCCGATATCAGCTTTTCTTAGTGCTGGTGCATCATTTACGCCATCCCCTGTCATAGCTACTACTTCTCCCATATCTTTGAGAATAGTTACAATTCTATATTTATCTTCTGGGTTTATTCTTGCAAAAACATTTGCTTTTTTTAAAACTTCTTTAAGTTCCAAATCATTCATCTTTTCTAAATCTGCATGGGAGTAAGCCATATTAGTATTATCAATCAGTCCCAGCTCTCTTGCATAAGCTTTAGCTGTTTCTATATGATCTCCAGTTAGCATTATTACTCTTATACCTGCTTTTTTACAGGTTTCTATAGCATTAAAAACTTCCTTTCTTATTGGATCCCTAATAGCAATAAGCCCCAAGAATGTTAGATTATCTTCAGTATAATCATTGTTTACTTCTTTAAATGCTGCTGCAAGCACTCTAAAACCTTTGCTGCTAAGCTCTAAAACCTTTTTATCAAAATCACTTTTGAGTTCGGAAAAAGGGATTAGTTTTTCATTATATAAAACCATATTAGAGCTTTTTGCTACTTCTTCATACGCTCCTTTTGTGTAAAAATATTTTTTACCATTTATTTCATTTACTGTGCTCATCATTTTCCTTACTGAATCAAATGGTAACTCGTAAATTCTACTATTAAACCTTATATTTGAGAATTTTTCATCCAAGTCATTACAAATTTCAAGAAGTGCTACCTCTGTAGGATCACCTATTTGTCGATCTCCTTCAATTATGGCATCATTATCAAAATAAGATACTTCTTTAATTTTGTTTAGTGTTCCATCTTGGAATAAACCATTATCAATGTCATATTCTTTTCCATCACAGTATATAGCTGAAACCTTCATTTTATTTTCAGTAATTGTTCCAGTTTTATCGGTGCAAATTACAGTGGTAGAACCAAGAGTCTCAACTGATGAAAGTCTCTTAACCACTGCATTACGTTTGCTCATTCTCCCTATACCTAATGATAAGACAATAGTTGTAACAGCCGGTAGACTTTCAGGAATTGCAGCAACTGCAAGTGAAACTGCAAAAATAAATGTATCTTGAATGGCTTTTAATCCTGTTCCTGCATTTTTAAGATTTAGTGCAAATATGGCAATACAAATTATACCAAGGATAAGTGAAAGCCTTTTTGAAAATGAATCTAACTTTTTTTCAAGAGGAGTCTTTTCAAGTTCTATATTTTGAGTTAATGAAGCAATTTTACCTAATTCAGTATCTTTACCAATTTTAACTACTATACCTTTTCCTCTTCCAAAGGTTACTATAGTGCCCATAAAAGCCATATTAATCATATCTCCAATACTATTTATCTCGTTCTGTATAACTTCATCAGTTTTATCTATTGTTATAGATTCACCAGTGAGTATCGATTCATCAATTTGAAGTCTAGCGCTTTCAATTATGCGTAAGTCTGCAGGAATCTTATCTCCTGAATCTAATATTACGATGTCTCCAACTGTAACTTCTTCTTGAGGAATTTCTTTTCTTTTTCCATCTCTTATAACTTTAGCAACTGGTGATACAAGCTCTTTTAAAGCTTTAACTGATTGATCAGCTCGATACTCCTGAACAAATCCAAGAATAGCATTTAATACGACAACAAAAAGTATTGCAATACTCTCAACTGTATCTCCAAGGAAAAAAGAAACTATAGAAGCAACTATTAAAATTATTATTAAAATACTTTGAAATTGAGATATAAATATACTAAAGGGAGATTTCCCCTTCTCTTCACTAATTTTATTTGGACCATACTTTTTAAGTCTCTTTTTTGCTTCTTCTTCAGATAAACCAAGCTCAATATTGGTTGAAAGTTTTTCTGCTGTCTCTATGCCTGATAGCTTATAGAATAGATCCATATGATTTTCTCCTTTATTATTTCTTAGAAAAGCTCTAATGCTTTCTTTATGGCTTTATCTTCTTTTGGATTACTGCTTTCAGCAAGATCAGAAAATGGTATATCAGGAGTTAAGCCATTCTTATTTAAGTCATACATATTAGGGGTTAAATATTTCTGTATGGTTAATTTTATAGCTCCTTTTGAAAAAGGTGAATAGAAAATTTTTTGTATAGTAGCTTTTCCGTAAGTTCTCTCGCCTAATATTTTACCAACATTATTGTCTCTAATAGCACCAGCTAAAACTTCTGAAGCTGACGCTGAATTTTTGTTAACTATTACTACTATGGGAATATTTATTGGATTTGTATTGTATATATAAAGAGGTCCTGGCTCATTATTACGATCCTGGACATAGAGAAAAATAGAACCATCCTTTAAAAACCTCTTTGCTATATTTTCAGTAACTTCTAATATACCGCCTCCATTATTCCTAAGATCTAAAATTAATCCTTTAGGCTGATTTTTAATTACTGAATCAAGAACTTTATTAAATTCTTCATCAGTATCCATATTAAAAGAATATATCTTTATGTATGCTACATCGGAATTAATCATCATTCCTGAGACAGTCTCAATTTCTACCTTTTCTCTTTTTAATTCAACATCTTTTGTTATATCATTTTTGGAAATTGTTAAAATAACTGAGGTGTTTTCGGGACCTCTTATTAATGCTGAAACACTTTCAAGGTCTTTTCCTTGAACATCTGTTCCATTTACCTTAATTATCTCTAAATTTTCTTCCAATCCAGCTCTTTTGGCTGGTGAATTATCCAAAACTCTGATTATAACGATTTTTTCATCAATGCTTGATATTATTATTCCTATTCCAACGTAATTGCTTGAAATTTGTGTTTCAAAAGATTTAAGTTCATCCTGAGTTAAATAACTACTAAATGGGTCACCTAATGAATCTACTACTCCCTTGGCAATTGTTTCATCATTAACCTTCTCCAAATAATTATTTCTTACAGTAGAAATTGAAAATCTTGTGATTGGCAAATCATTAAACCCATAACGATATATTGCTGTTCCATAACCAAGCACGAAAATCAAAATACAAACTATGAATATCAGTATATTTTTTTTAATACAATATTTCACTTAATTATTCCTTTTTATAAAATAACATACTAATAATACAATAAGTGTAAATTTAGGTCAAATAGAAATTGTTTAATTATTAGTTATGGTAAGAAATTTAGAGGGTCTGTAGGATCACCATTTATTCTTACCTCGAAATGAAGGTGAGGTGAAGTTGACCATCCTGTTGAGCCTACACTACCAATAATACTTCCCTGGTTAACATATTGGTCAATTTGTACACTATAAGACCTCATATGTCCATATAAAGTAGAGTGTTTTTCATCGTGCTGTATAATGACGGTATTACCATATCCACCAAGCCAATCTGCATATATAATATATCCACTTTGAACTGCTTTAATGGGGGTACCATATGGAGCATCTATATCGATTCCTGTATGCATTCTATAAACACCAAATATTGGGTGAAGTCTCATCCCAAAACCAGAACCTTTTGTTATAGTTCCATTTACAGGCCAAATTAATGGTCCCATAGGGGTTTGTTTGAATTTCCTTTTCCTAATCTCTTCTTCTTTTCTTTTTATCAATTCTTGTATTTCTCTTTCAGTTCTTTCTTGTGCTTCAATGAGTGAATCCAGCTCTTTTTTTGATGTTTCTAACTTATATGCAAGCTTAGATATCTGGATTTCTTTCTTCTTCTCAAGATTACTTAATTCTTCACTTTTCTTTTTTTTCTCGTCTACTAAAACTGATAATCTTATTTGGTTATCGACTTGTTCTTCAAGAAGAATTGATTTTTTTTCTTTATTATTTTTAAGTCCATTTATGTAACTTTTATCAGCTGATATAAGGAACTGAAGATAAATGCTTTTATCCATTATTTCATTGAATGATTTTGAAGAAAAAATAAATGCAGAATAGTTAAGAGTGTAATTCTTATATAGAGTAAATAAGATTTTGTTTAATTGTTCCTCGCCTGTTTTAATGGAATTGTCAAGAATTTCTATTTCTTTTAAGCATTTCGTATACGATAATTTTAATTTTTCTTCTTCATTTGATAATTGTTCTAACTCTTTACTAATTAGTGAAATTTGATTCTCAAGGATATTTAATTCATCTAATGCACTATCTTTCTTCTTTTTTTGGTCTTCTATTAATGCGTTAATTTCTTTTATTGCACTATTTATTCGTTCTGTTTCCTTTTTCTTCTCTTCGATTTTATTTGTAAGGTCCTCTATTTCATCGACTGAGAAAACTCTATTAAAAGGTTGCATAGAAAACATAGTAAAAATTAAAATTATAACAATTACTACTTTTTTCATTTAAGATATTTTCTTACAGAAATAGCTGATGCAGCTATACCACCCATTAAGCCTATTATTAAAATGCTTGCACATATAAATATCAGTATTCTCAAATTGTCAAACTCTATTGGTACATAAAATATAAAACTTCTATAAATTTTATCTACTTCCTTGGATACAGGAAACATAAGCAAGGAAGATATTATTGCGCCTATTAAACCATAAAAACCACCTAAAAATAGAAACGGATTTCTTACATATGCCCTTGACGATCCAATCAATTGCATTATTTCAATCTCTTTTCTAAAAGAATAAATAGCAAGATTTGTAGCTGATGAAATCATAAAAATAAAACCTGTAAAGAAAAAAATAATTATCGAAATCGATACAATAGTAACTATTCTTACCATACTCGAATAAGAATTAGCAATATCTGAAACATCGTTAATTGATTCAATCTGGGGAAATTTTTCAATCTCTTCAATTATATAATTTATCTCTTTTGAATTTTTTGGAGTAATTCTTATAGAGGGTGGAATGGAGCTTGTTTCAAGTGTATCTAAATCTTCGAAATTTTGCTTTAGTTCTTCTAATGCTTTCTCTGGCGATATATATACTATTTCCTTAATTTGAGGAAGAGATTTTACCCTTAAAACTACTTCATTAACTTGCTCTTCAGTTGCATCATTTCTAAAAAAAGCTGTAACTTTTAACCTATTCCCAATAGAAGCTACTGCGTAATTACCGTAAACTGAAACAAGAAGTGTAACACCAAGTGATAGAAGCGCAATTGTTGAAATAATGATACATCCGAGACTCATTATACCATTTCGCTTAAAACTGATAATAGCTTCTTTAAGCTCTCTCTTTAAATCAATAAAAAATCTCATCTATTTTTTTACCCTTTTCCATTACAATATTACGTTTTTTAAGCTTTTTTACAATATCTTCATTATGAGTTGCCATAATAATGGTTGACCCCATTTTGTTTATATCTAAAAAAAGGTCCATTAATTCAAATGATGTTTTCCAATCAAGATTGCCAGTTGGTTCATCAGCAAACAAAATGATTGGATTGTTAACAATTGCTCTTGCTATCGCAACTCTCTGTTGTTCGCCTCCAGAAAGTTCTTTTGGAAATAATTTTACTTTATCTTTAAGTCCAACAACATTTAAAACTTCATAAGTTTTTTTACTAATATAAGAATCTGGATAACCAAGCATTTCAAGGGCAAATGAAACATTCTCAAATACAGTTTTATAATCAATAAGTTTAAAGTCTTGAAAAACTACTCCCAATTCTCTTCTTACAAGATAACCTTTTGATTTTGGAATCGTTGTTATTTCTTTGCCTGAAATAAAAAGTTTTCCGTTGTCTGGTTCTTCTTGTTTCGACAAAAGTCTTATTAAAGTAGTCTTACCTGCACCAGATTTACCAGTGATAAATACAAATTCTCCTCTGTCAACTGACAAACTTATATGATTTACAGCTGTAACATTTGGTGGATAAGACTTAATAATATCCATTGCTATAAGTAATTTAGTGTTTATATCAGAAATCACTTTTAAAACCCTCCCCAATGATCTCATCAATGCTTCCAATCATAATAAAAGCTTTGGGATCCAAATAATAAATATTTTCTTTAAAACTTGTGATTTGAGATCGTGAAAAAGCACACAATATTATCTTTTTATCTTTTTCAGTGTAGCCTCCATAACCTTTTAAAATAGTGACACCTCTACCCATATCATTAAGAATATATTTACGCACTTTTTCTTCTTCGTCTGTTATTATTAATGCTGCTTTAGCTGAAGATATACCTTCTTGAACTGTATCTACAACTCTTCCGAGCACAAACAAAGCCAAAAGTGGTAATAATGCAAGTTCTGCATTTTTAAATATAAATGCAGTTAAAACTATTACGCTTGCATCTACAAAAAAAACAATTTGACCAAAAGAAAAATGTGTATAAGAAAATATAACCTGGGCAAAAAGGTCAGTTCCACCAAGAGAACCTCGAGACCTAAAAACTAAACCAATACCAAGTCCCGATAATACTCCCCCATAAATTGATGCAAGTAATAAATTATCTGTTAATGGAAGATAATTTAGAATCTTCATAAATAAATCTATTGCTAATCCATTTAAGACGAGAGTTAATGCTGTTCTTAATAAAATATTTTTATCTAATTTAAAAAAAGCAAGTATAAATATAGGTATATTAAAGAGAATATATAGAATACCAGCAGGCATTCCTGTAAGATGATATAAAATTGTAGCTATCCCAGCTATACCACCAAGGTTTAACTTGTTTGGAACAAGAAAAGCTGCATATCCGAAAGCATCTACAAGACTTCCAAAAATTATACCTAAAAGCCTTATAAACGACTTTCTTTTACTATAAGAGGAAAAATTCATTCTAAAATTTAATTATTACTGTTTTTGTTGCAGCGTCCCAATCAACTTGAGATTTAAATGCTTCAGAAATAAACCTAACTGGAACCATGACTCTTTCATTTTGAATGATAGGTGGTGAATCAAGAAAAACTTCATTACCATTAAAGTTTGCACTGTTAACTCCAATGGTCAAAACTATCTTTTCAAGTCGAAGGGTTATAATTACTTTTTTTTCGGTAGATATCCAATTTACATCTGCTCCAAATATATCTGCAATTGCGCGAACCGGAACCATCACTCTTCCATTATAAACAATCGGTGGAACATCTAAGGTAAAGTTTATTCCATTAAATGATGCAATTTTACTATCAACTTTTAAAATAATTTTATTTTTTAGCGGTGGGCTATAAAAGAAAACCCTAACAACAATCTTTTTATTGCCAAGAGAGTCACTTGTAGTAAAAACAAGCTGATTAACTTCACCTTCTACTTTATACTTTACAGTAAATGTGCCATCAACCTTTAACTCTACAGGCGAATTGTTGAAAGTAAGAATTGCATCTGGATCAGTTTTACCAGAAATAGTGATTTCTTCGATATTTACTAAAAGAGGTATATTATCAACGTTTATTTGAGGAGGAGTTGTGTCTCTTATTATCGTTAAAACATCACTTCTTTTATTTTCGTATGCATCCCATACAGAAATTTCAAATGTATTTGTTCCTTCTTTAAGATTGGCATTATACCAGAATATACCGTCTTCAATGTCAACAGGAACTTTTTGTCCATTTATTGAAGCAAAACAACCTGGTTTAGTTTCGCAAAGAATGAATACTCTATTCTCTCTCGTTAAAAGATTATTTTCTGGAGTTAGAATTTTCAATGATGGTGGCTCTTTAGATATCTCTTGTACAATATAAACTTTAACTATTACACTGGCTTCACCAGCATTACTTCTTATCTTTATTTCTCCGTTATAACTTGAGTTTGGAGCAACAAGAGTTGTCACTATAGTAACGGTAACTTCAGTGTTGCCATAAAATTTTTGAGGATTTACTTTTATCCATGGATTTAAAGAACTTATTTCACCTTGAAGTTCTCCCTTTCCACTATTTATAATATTAAACTTTAATGAAGGTGTATCTCCAAAATTTATATTTCCAAAATCAAGAGTAGAAGTATCAATTGATAACACAGGCCCTGCTTCAATCTTAAAAATTTCTATTGAATAATCCGTTACATTAAACGGAATGTCAGACAATGATGAATTTTTTAAATATGAGGATAAAAATTTAAAATTGCATTTACCTGGAAATTTTCCTTTAAAAATTATTGTAAAGAGGGTTCCATTTCCTGTTACACCATTACTTTTTCCGAGAAGTGCTGATGCTATAAGAATTTCTCCTTTAACAGAATCTATCGTATTTTTAAATACAGTTTCTTTTCCAGTGCTATTTAGAAAATCTCCTTCACTTACCTCTAAAAGAACAAGTTTAGTCTCATCATAATCTAAATTAATTGAATAACCAAAAAGATCAGATACATCACTAATTTTAATATACAATTTAAAGGTAGTATCTATTTCGTACTTATTAGAATCAGATTCAAAAAATAGAAGAGTGCTATTATTTCCAATTGCTAAATTGGAAAAAGTAGTTAAAATTACAAATACTAAAGCAACAGATAAAAGGCATTTCTTCATTATACATCTCCAAAAGATGAATTTTAATGCTTTAGTGTAACTCTTCCTCTAAAGTTAAGGCTTGGTCACCCTTTTTTCTAAATAATTCAAGCATTTTATTAGCTGATTTCGATATTTTATATACTTCTTCTTCAATCGAGTTATAAATACGATTTCTAAAAATATAACCTTCTTCAGGGGCTGATAACAAACCTATGAGGAACCCTACAGCAGTTCCAGTTACAAAGCCACTTAAAAAATTTTTACTCATAAATTATTAACCACCTTCAAAAATAACTTTTGTTATAGTAACTTTAGCTTTAAAGTACTTGTCAAATATATAAGCAAAAATTAAAGCAATTGCAACAAATATTCCTCCGAACAATAAACTTTTTATTTCATTTCCTCTACCTAAAAATAATCCAAAAATAAGTAAAATTAGTGGTAAAATAAAAGTTACAAATGTACTTATAAATAATTTGTAGTTTTCTATATAAATCTCAACAACATCGTTTTCTTTTACTGGAATATTTAAATCTGACAATAATAACTTATTTTTTTGTTCACAACCTTCACATTTAAAATTACATTTTTCTGCATCCTCTATTATCTCAACTAATGCTTTGTCATTAATTATTTTTCGTATTATAGCTTGTTTAGTCATATTAACCTCATAAATATAAACCCCACTCAGGCGTGGCAAGTAGATTTTCTGAACCTGCATCAAACAGGTGAGAACTCGATTAATGCTTCGGGTTCTTCTTTAGAAGAGCCACTCCACACTAAAATTTGTCCTCGTTTTTTCAGTGTTGGTTCAAACCTACTTTATTGCTCACCACCATCGTAGGGTATAACAATATTATAAGCATTTCAATTGTAAATACAAATTTTTATGGATTTTAGTTCATTAAAAATTGATTTTTACGTTTGTAAAATCCTATATATACAATTTAGATTTTAATTAATTATATTCAATGAATTAGCAAACTTTTAAATTAAGACATTCTTTATGGAAATAAAATTTTTCTTTAAACATTAAAATATTTTAATTTCTTTATGGATAGCATTAACTTTATATGAAATATTTGTGATAAACATGAGAAAACCATTAATAATACAAAGCAGCAAATGAAGGTTTGTTCCAGTCCTTAATTAAGTGTATTAGTTCTTCTTTATGAAAGCATCTGGTATTTAGATAAGACGCATTTTTTATCTTGTTCCACTTCCTAAGGCGAATTATAATAGATGGCTGAAAGAAGAAAGAGAAAATAGATATAAGGTTTTTCCCTTAAAGAAAAGAATAAGAGAGATTGTTGTTCCTTTCTCCTTTTAGTGATACTTAATAGTTTTGAAAAGTAAAAAGTTATTAAGCCTCTATTAAAAAATACCTTGTAAAAAAGTAAAAATTTCTTATTTATTTTAATCTATAAAGGAGAAATAATATGGGTAAAGTATATCATTTGGGACTTACAAAGAAAAAAATAAAGAATGCAACTTATGCAATTCTTACAGGAGATCCTGGAAGAGTTTCAAATATAGCAGAAAGATTCACTTCTAATTATGGTGAAATAGCTTACAACAGAGAATTTAGAAGTTTTCTTGTTGAATATTCAAAGGTACCCATTGTTATAATTTCCACCGGTATTGGTGGGTCTTCAGCTTCAATTGTTATGGACGAATTAGCTACAATCGGAGTTAAAACATTTATTCGTATTGGCACTTCTGGTTCCATTCAGGATTATATAAAAACGGGGGACGTAATAATAACTACTGGTTCTGTTAGACTTGATGGAGCCTCCCTTCATTATGCTCCTATTGAATACCCAGCAATTGCAAACTATGAGGTAATTAATGCATTAGTTAATGCAGCGAAAACAATAAAAGTAAAATTTTTCACAGGAATAACAGTATCAACTGCTACATTTTATCCAGGACAAGAAAGATATGATTCTTTCTCGAGCTATGTAATTAATAATTTAAAAGGTTCTAAAGATGAATGGAAAAAGTTAAATGCTCTTAATTATGAGATGGAATCTGCAACTATACTTACTCTTGCTAATGTTTTTGGCTTAAAAGCAGGGTGTGTTACTGGTGTAGTAGCAGAGAGAGAAATAAATGAAAAAATTACTCGTAATGCTCTTATACAAGGAGAAGAAAACAGTATAAAAGTGGGAGTAGAAGCAATAAAGAACCTTATAGCTTTATAACTTTACAAAGAACCGATTATGTAAATACTTCAGGTAGAAATCTTAAAAAATATAAAGACTTAAAGCTTGCCAAATATATTATCAATTGGCTTAGATATTTAAATAGATAACTTTTTAACAATTCAGAAAAATCCTAAACTTAGGAATTTAACACTTAAAAAAGCTCTAAAATCCTTCTTAAAAAACTTAATCTAATAGATTAAAATTAATCTATGTAGGGAGGTCTAGAGGTATCTTCTTCTTTATACTTGCAGTATTACCAGCAAGATCTTGAGCGGTAAATCTTATCCAGAAATTATCTTCGGTAAAAGGAATATTAAATGAAAATAAGCCGTCATCTTTGACATTTTCAAGTATTAGATTTTCATTGTCTATCTCATAATAAAGAAATACTCCTAATGAAAGATTATTCTCAGTAATTTTACCATATGCATGGATTGTGTTCTCGTTTGGATTTTTCTCAATTTTAATTTCCAATTTCGGTGCTACTCTATCAATTATAACTTTCGAACCTCTTCCAGAGACCCAATTTGATGGTTCTCTGAAGTCTTTATCGATAGGTAATAGATACGACTTAAATGTATATGTGCCATCAGGAAGGTCGTTTCCATTTACATAACCATCAAAAGGTACTCTAAAAAAACCTGAGCCGTATCTTTCTCTACCATAAGTTAATACTCCAATATGGTTCTTTCCTTCTGCATCAAATAGGTCAACCTCAACACCGTCTACTATATTTGGCGAAAGGAAGTAAAAATAGTTATAGTCACCGGAATTATCATTATTAGGTGAAACCGCCACAGTTGGGTATGTATAGCTAAGTAAAACATAATCCATTTCTTTAAATTCTCCGTAATAAAACATAGCTTCTAAGTGCATTTTATCATTATCATCATAATTTACCCTGAGGCTAAATTCATTATAACCTTTTAAAAGCTTATTTTCAGATTCAATATTTAATGTCACATTAATTAATTTTTCCTCATCAGGAGAAAGAGAAAAACTATTTGGCTCAATCGATACAGAAACTCCATCTACATTAAGAGAATCTAAAGAGATATTAATATTTGATTGTTTATCTCCCTTGTTTTTAAGAGTGAATGTTGCTTCTTTTTTAGAGTCTTTTTGAATATCTTTAAATGATAAACTTACGGGATCACTAACAATATAACCTCTTGAAGAATTTAGTAGGTTCATTCCACCAGCGCCTTGCAAATAAATAGAATATGGTTTATTAGTAGAGGGGTCTATGAGCTTTTCAGAATAATTAGTAAGGAGAGATTTAATCTCCCTTGGAGTCCAATCAGGATGAAGTTGCTTCATTAATGCTGCTCCACCAGATACATGTGGTGCTGACATACTCGTTCCACTTGCATATGAATATGAATCACCAGGAGCAGAAGATAACACATTATATCCAGGGGCAGTTAAATCTGGTTTAAGATTTAAGTCTGGGGTGGGACCTTCTGCAGAAAATGATGCCATTAGGCCGAGATTATGGTATTTTCCAAATTTTATCTGAATCTTTGGAGTGTTTTTTTCTTTTATTATTTTTAATAGTTTTTCACCATCTTCTTTGCTTATTGCAAGCATAGGAATATAGCTATCACTTTCCCCGAGTGTGCCACCAAATAACCCTGAAACATTATTATAAACAATAGCTACTGCTGCTCCTGCATTCTTTGCATTTAAATTCTTTTCCTTAAATGATAAGTCTCCTCTTTTTATAAGAACAGCTTTCCCGGTTACATCTAAACCTTCATAATCCGATATATTACCAATACCAGGAATTGCAACTAACTCAAACTCTTCACCTTCCGGAAGAGGTGGTGAATAAACCATTATATTACCAAATATACTAATCTTTTCACCATCAAGCAATACATCAAAGCCACTTTTCTCGGACTCATCAGATGCTGCAACAGAGATTACATCTTTACCACTACTTGGTGACGATATTGGAAACCTATTATAATCCGCATCTCTTTCTCCATCATTTCCAGCTGAAGCAACAACTATAACTCCAGCCTTGGCTGCATTATCGCATGCAAGTGACAGTGGGTCCTCTGTCCAACCGTAATATTTTCCAAGACTTAGATTAATTACATCGCACTTATCAGCGACTGATCTGTCAAGGGCAGCAAGTATGGCATCTCCACCTGTGGTTTTTCTAGCATTAGAGAATACTTTATATGCCATCAAGCTCGCATCAGGAGCTACACCTTTTGGTACAGGATTGCCTGAAGCAATTCCCGCTTCACCTATTCCAGCTATAATTCCAGAAACATGTGTTCCATGAAAAGATATTGAGGAATCATAAGGTATATCGTTCATTTCTGAAAAGTCATAACCGCCTTTAACTTTATAGTTCGGTCCTATTCCACCTCCAAGATCTCCATGCCAATAATCGATTCCTGTATCAATAACTCCTACCAATGTACCTTTCCCCGTTATAGGGTTTCCATCTTTATCTTTTAATTCCCATACTTCTGGAGCATGAACAGCAGGAACTGAAAATTCTCTATGGAGGTAATATTCATTGACTCCATAAATCTTTTCCACTTCTATATTTTCTCTAAGTTTTTTTAGGTCAAAAGCTGTAGTTTCTATAGCATAACCGTTAAATACATTAAAATATTCATATTTTATTTTTGTTCTCGAAAGATTTTTATTAACAAAAGATGAAAAGTATTTATGTTCTTTAATTAAATTATTTTTTGCTAAAGCAATTCTATCTAATCCATCTTTTGAAGCTCTGTAATGAGCATATGTAGAAAGTGGATCAGATTTAAGTTCAACAATAACATCGTTAACAGGTAATTCTGTAAATCTCTCCATTATTACGGGAGAAATTATCAAGTTTTTATTGCTGTTGGTATTTATAGCTGCTACTGGTAGAGAATAGCCAAGCAATACAATCAACAGTAAGGATATGAGAAGTTTTATTGATAACTTAAAATTCATTTTTACCTCACTTTTTCTTTAAATACAGTTTATATAAAATATAATCTTAAAGGTTAAAAATTACAATGAAAATTTTTGCTATAGCTGATATACATATTGAAGGAAAAAACAAAAGAATAGCTTATGATCTTCCTTCTAAGCTTAAAGAACGTCTTAAATCTTTAAGTAATGACGCAGTTTTAATTATATTAGGCGATATAACCCCATATATTTCATCATTACATAATTACTTGTTACTATTTAAAGGTCTGCCAATAAAAAAGCTTTTCGTAGCAGGTAATCATGATATCTGGGTAGAAAAGGGAGGTAATTCTTATATTAAATACTTAAACCTTCTTAAAGATGCAGTTTTAAGTGCAGGTTTTCACTATTTAGACTATAAACCGTTTATATTAAATAATATTGGATTCATTGGAAATATTGGTTGGTATGATTATTCATTCAGGCAACTCAATGTGTATATACCCCCGTTTATGAAATTAATTGGGAAAAATGGAAATTATATTTCCTGGCAGGATCTGACTTATTCAGATTATGCAAGAAAAGCACTTTATGCTGATATAAATGGAAAAATAAAGATGATTACTTCCTGGAATGATAGAATTTATATCAGATGGAATTTCACCGATTTAAAGTTTACAGAACTATGCTTTGAAAAGATTAAAGATGATTTTCGCAATGTTGAGAGCAAGGTTGATAAAATAGTATTTGCTTCTCATCACATCCATTTTTATGAATGTGTGATTCAGAAAAAGACACCTGAATGGGATTTCAACAATGCCTTTATGGGGAGTAAAAAAATTGGAGACTTTGTTAAATCAAGGGAGAAAGTATCACTCATATTATTCGGTCACTCGCATGTTCCAGGCAAATGGCTTATAGATAGTAGAATACCTGCCTATAACCCACCGCTTCTTATTAACAATAATAACAGTTTTCTGGAAATAGAAATATAATGACCTGTCCCCTTAAATGAGAACATTTTTAAATTACTATTAATTATACACATAAACATTCTTTTGCAAATTCCTCCGGAGTTCTATAGTTTAAGCTGCTATGTATTCTTTCTTTATTATAGTGGTTAATGTAACTGCCAATAATTTCTTTAGCTTCAACCAAAGTAGTAAAAACATGACGATTTAAGCATTAACATCTTGCGTTTATTAAAGAAGGATTCGATAAACCCATTTTGGAAAGGTTTACCTTTATCAATAGTCTCATGTTTAATTCTTTCATAGTTCAAATAGGTAGTATAAACTTCTCTGTGTAAATTTGAAAATTAAATAAAAATTAAATGAAAAAGGTAGAAAAAAGCATTCTCCTTCCTTATAAAGTTTATTTAAAGAATTTTAAAATTACTAAATAAGAAAGGAGAAATAAAATGAACTTAGAAATAAGTTTAGCAGAAATGAAAGAAATTTTAAATGAAATTAAAAAGAAACCTGAAGGTATTTTTAAAATGATGAGGGAAGATATTAAAGAAAGTGTGGGAGAGTATCTTTCCTCTATTATGAAGATCGAGCTTTCTGATTTTCTTAAAAGAGAACCTTATGAGAGAAAGGAGGATGAATCAGAACCAAATTATAGGAATGGTTATTATAATAGGAATTTTACTCTAAAGAAAATCGGTGAAGTTTCTATTAATGTTCCAAGAGACCGAAATGGTTCCTTCCAAACAAAAGTTCTACCAAGAAGTAAACGTTACGAGAAAGAATTAGAAACTGATATATGCCTTATGTATTTAACTGGAACAAGCACAAGAACATTATCAATGATATCTGATAGGTTAATAGGAAGAAGGTTATCCCATACAGAAGTTAGTAATGCATCTAAAGAATTAATAGAGGGTGTTGAAAGATGGAGAAATAGGGATTTAGGAGAGGAAAAGATAAAGTATCTCATTATTGATGGAGTATGCTTCTCTATGAGAGTAAAAGGTAGTATAGAGAAAGTTTCTGTTCTTGTTGTAATAGGAGTAACTGATAAAGGACAAAGATTAGTATTAGCTATTCAATCAGGGGATAAGGAATCTGCTTCTACTTGGAGAGAATTATTTAAAGATTTAAAGAAGAGAGGTCTTGATTCTCAAAATGTTACGCTTGGAATAATGGATGGTCTTCCAGGTCTTGAGAAGGTATTTAAAGAAGAATTTTCTAATGCAAAAGTTCAAAGGTGTCAGGTTCATGTAGCTCGGAATGTATTAGCAAAAGTTCCAAAGAAACTAAAGAAGGAGGTAGCAGATGATTTAAGGTCAATATTCTATGCAAGTAGTAAAGAGAAATCATTAAGCTTCTTCTCTAACTTTAAGAGTAAATGGGAAAAGGAAATTCCTTCTGCAGTAAAATGTCTTGAGAACTCTTTAGAGTCTTGCTTAACATTTCAATCTTTCCCAGAAGAAGAACAAATCTCTATTAGAACAACAAATATAATAGAAAGGCTTAATAAAGAGTTTAAAAGAAGAACTAAACCGATGGAGATCGTTGCAGGTGAACAATCCTGTTATAACATCTTAGTATTTATTGCTTTAAAAATGGAATTATATTGGAAATCTAATCCAATAGGGAGAGTGCAAAAAAATCTACCTTTCTATAAAAGCTTGATGGAGAAAGGAGAAGAATGAATTTACACAAAAAGATTGACAATACCTTCAAATACCTGTTAAAAAAGATTGATAATACCAGTAGACCTACACTATTTAACATATAAGAGCTTGAATTTATGAATAGTTTAAGATTTAATTATTTTTAACTTGTAAAGTCAGGTTTAATAATTTGTCCAGTTTTTGTGTGGAACTTCATTATTTTTCTGAATAAGTTACAAAGCATATGAGAGTCATTCTCTCTGATGAAAGAAAATGGAGATTATAGTTCATACTATAATAATTTCATCAAGAAAATTAATGAGGTCAACGCTTCGAATAAAAAATAGATTCATTGTGTTATAGGTGTAGCATTAACTATCTTCCAGCCATCATTTGAATAATTTTTAAGATTAAAACTCACTATCGCAATCTCAGAATTTAATATCTCTTCAGTTATAAAATTAACTTCACTACCTCTTACTTTTACAATTATGGTTGCTTCTTTTCCGTCAATGGATTGAGTAATTACCTCGATTATTTCAAATTTTACCCATATTGGAAGTTCTGGATCCTCTTTAATTTCTGGAAAATAATCAGCAAGAAAAGAAAGAAATGGAGCTAAATCTAAAATGTCAGAAAGGTTAACACCTGTTATTGCACCAATGATTTTGTTTGTTAAATTAAATAACCTTTGGTACTTTGGTTCCAAACATGAAACAGCTGTGTTAATATCCTTGTTATTTATTGAATCAAAAAAAGTCACAACAGTATCTATAGGTTTGGGTTGAGGAGAAAAATAAAAACAACCCACTAAAGAAATCGATAAGACTAAAATAAGAGCAATACAAAAATATTTTCTCATGATATCATCTCCTATCAAAAGTTTATCATTCATTTGAGCAAGTTATTGTTATTTTTTGCTGTTTTCCATCCCATTCCACATTAGCACCAATTGCTTCACTTACGAAACGAATAGGAATAAAAACTCTACTTTTGATTATTATAGGGGGTGTTTGCAGTTGATATTGTTTTCCATTAATATATGCATATTTTTTACCAACGAATAACTTGATTTCTAATTTTCGTTGAACAAAATTTAGATAAACACTCTGATCTGAATTATTCCACTGAACAATAGCTCCTAAACTTTCGCCTACAAATCTTAAGGGAACCATTGTTATATTATTAACAATCAAAGGAACTACTGATGAATCTGCAGAGTCGATACTTTTGGGTATACCATTTACTAAAGCTTTATTCTTCCCAATCCAGAGCTCAATTACTAATTTATCTGATTCAACATTTATCTCGATAGGTAATTTGAATTCATATAAATCAATGTAATTAGAATCTGACGGAGTGAACACAAAAGAAAAGTAAATCTCGCCAATATGCTTACCTACTGGTAATCCATTTGTATTGATTTTAAAGTTATACACTTGATCATGTTTTACAATAATCTCCTGTTCAGGTAAAGAAATCCAGAATGTATTTGTGCTTACAAGCATTTTTAAATTTCCTTTAATATTTTTAACCTGGACAGTATATTCTACAGCAGTATTTTGAATTATTTTGTCTATATTAAGTAGTTTAGGTTCAATTTCTGGTAAAGGTGGTAGGGCAATCCAGTGAAAATATATTTCTTTATTCTGGTCATTGTTCTCTATTGAAATTGATATATTGTAAATATCTGGTTTTAATGTGCTACAATCTATAATAAAACTTACTTCTATTGATTCGTTTTCTTTTAAATTAAAAGATTCTGATGATTTTAAATCTAATATTTTATTTACATTAACAATAGAGCCAACTAATGCACCTGTTCCAACATTTTTAATAACAAAAGAACCTTTTATTAAATCATTAATATTAACATTACCAAAGTTAAAGTTAAGATCAGGGTTAAAATTTTTATCGTCAGAGAAAATTGATATAATTGGTTTTGGATGCGAGAAATATATTTTAATCTTAATAAGCTTTAAAATTTCATCCTTTGAGTAAACATTAATAAAGCTTTCAATTTCACCGATTAATTCCTCTTTGAACTGAGCAATAACTTTAATCAATCTTTCCTCTTTTTTACCTATATTAACTTCTTTAGGATCAACTGTTATCCAATCTTGACCAGAAACAAGCTTTAAATTAATGACACCTCCACCTTTATTTGAGAATACAAGAGTTTTTTCAATTATTTCTCCTTCATTAATAGAGCCAAAATCTATTAAATCAGTTGAGATTTCAAGCATTGGCTCTAAATCCCTTATTTCAAAAAGTATTCTCAGTGAGTAACTGTCGCTTGGATTATTTTTGTTTGTAATTTCAATACTTTTTTCGTATTTCCCAACTTTATAATTTGATGAATCAATTAATATCAAACAATTTTCACTCTGAGAGCAAGATAATTTTTGTGGATATTCTTCAATAATTGTATCTGTACTATCTTGGCTAAGTTGAACATCTATCTTACCGCCACCTATGTTTGAAAGACGAAAAGAGAAACTTATTTTGCTTTCAATTAAAATTGGAGAAAGTGAGTAATATGATTTTGCTGCTACTTGCAGTTTCGGTTTCCTTAATTCATAAGGTGTTTCAAAGATACAATCAATTAACACGAACTCCTCGATATTCTTACCATTTTTCATCAAATTTACAAGAAGCTGGTTCAATTTCAGTTTATTATCTAATATATTTAACTTAGGACTGAAAGAATCAAAAAAATAAGAACTATAGAAAGGAGCATATGATTTAGGTAATAATGTCTCAAGTAAATTTATTTTCCACAAAAAATTCATATTGAAATCAAACTTAAATAGGTAAAAGTCATTGACATTGGCTTTACACAATAAGTAAATACCATCATCTTGTTTAAAAACATTTAAGCATTCAAAACAGCTTGGAAACGACTTAATCGGAGTTATTTTACCTTCTTTATCTTGTTCTCCTGATGCCTCAAGTGTAAATAGGGAATTTTCATAACAGAAAATCATTCTTCCTTTTAATTCTGGAGGTATACGATTATCTTTTGCACTTAAATAAACCATATCCGGGAAACTGTATTTATCGAATGGGAAAAATACTTTCATAATAGCTTCTTCAAAATTGTTGTTCGTTAATATTAGAGTATTGTATTTTTCTACATACATTAGTATATAGTTTTCGTCAAGTTGTTTTATTCGAGTATACGGCTGAGGTCCACTGTATAATTGTTCCCCTAAATTATTAATGATAACTGCTCTATTATATTGATTTTTAACACCTCCATTTGGATAAAGTGTAGCTATATATAAACTATAATTTAGTCCATCGGACATCTGATATCCCGAAACAATATATTCTCCATTTCTTAATGGGATAATATTTAAGGCGCTATCATCGCAATGACCTCTACATTTATTCTCTGATAAAGTTCCGTATTTGCTACGATATAACTCTCTTCCATCTTTATCGATGACAATGATACAGACATCCTTATCTTTGCTACCACTATAGTCTTGTTGTTCTAAAAATCCAACAGCAATGTAGCCTTCAAATTCTCTCCTCTCTATTACATCAAATGCGGCTCCGAGACCTGTTTCACTCTTTTCGCCCTCTGATTTCATATTTGGAATAAATTCCCATTCTTTTGAACCATCTGATTTATATTTTGATACGCAAAATCGACTACCTTTCCTTACAGGAAGTGAGGAGGCGATTACTATACCTCCATCCTTTGTGCAATAGAATCCATTACCATCGTGCCTTCTCGAAAATTCAATGGGATCCTCTGAAAAAACTTTTCTATTAATTTCTACCTTTTCTAATGGCGGAGGATTAGGTAAAACCTCTCTACTTTTTATTACTCTCGGTTCAGAAGGAGAATCAGTTTTAACTGGGTTAATCAATTCATCCCCGTTGCTATATTTATTGCTTTTTAATATATTTCTATCTCCTAACGAAAGCATTGGATCTCCAATAAAAGATAGGGAATATAAGACACTAATTGACTTTAACTTATTATCGTAGTTTGTGTTTTTGTAGATTTCATAATATTTACTAATTGTATCATTGAGAGCATTACCTATTTCAATTTTATTAGCTACTTGATTGATCCAGTGAGAGAAGATTTCAAAATTTATTTCATTTCCTAATTCAATCAATGAAACATCAATACTATTCCCTCCGAATATAGCTCCAGTATTTGATAACACATCAATTGACAAATTATCAGCACCTTCTTGCCATAGTGAAGGTGACTGCATAGAAAAGAAAAATGTTTGTTTATTCTTAATTTCTGAAACTGAAGTACCATCAAAAACAATTTCATCTTTAATTTCTTCTGACTCAGCCAAACCATTTTTGTTAATATCCTTTACCCAGTAGGTTTTAACTAATGATTTTGTATTTCCTTTTAAATTAAAACAAGCAATAGAAGGATTAATATTAGCGAGATAAGTATTGATAGATGATTTAGATAAACATCCATCAGCTTTATGAATCCATTTGGAGGATTGAATTCCAGATGCTTCATATAATCGATAACAGTTGTAAGATTTCTCAATATTCTTTATGATAGTTTCGCAGAAATTAGCATTATCAATTTCTTTGATAAGTTCATTAGAAATTGCATGTTCAAATTGTTGAAAACTTGCGGTAAATAAAACATTGTTATTTCTTTTTCTTGTATACAAATCTATAATTCTTTGGAAATAGTTCTCAATTTCCCTTGGAGATGAAAAAGGAAGTCTTCCGATCATTATTTCAGGGTTAAATTTAATTCTATCATCTTCTATTTCCCCATATATACCATCATTGTCAAAATCCCACTCAGAGGTAAGATCTGAAAAAAATAAGTCAGAATAAATGTAAGGTACTTTTAAAAACTTACTATTTTGTCCATCAGGATATAATTTCATATAAGGAAACTGTGAACCAACAAATAAGATATAACTAACATCTCTTGAATCATAAATTTCCTTTATGAAAGATTTCAATTGTTTGCATCTTTCAATTTCATTAGGATCAGAAGATTTAAAAATCTCTGATGCAAGATATATTGAAACTGTTTTACCTAATCCTTCTTTTAGAAATGAAGTCCAAACCTTTGTAGATTCTAAGTACTGATCTTCGCAGATTAATACATATTCAGCTTTTTCATCAGAATAAATAGGATTTGCTTTAGATAAGAAAAATAAATTTGTAAAGAAAAACATAAGAATAACAAACCAAACAATGTTTCTCCTTTTCATTGCTTAACTCCCCTTTTTAACTTTCAAAATGATATTAATTGATTGAGTTTCTTTGTCCCAGTCAACTTTTGCTCCAAATGTCTCAGAAATAAATCTTATTGGAACTAATACTCTGTTATTTATGATAGTAGGCGGAGCATCTAATGTAACAGTCTCTGGATTCTTATTTAGTTGTGGAAAATATTCAATTCTCGCTATATTATTACCAACCCAAAGGTGAATAATTATGTCTTCGAAAAAAATTTGCACTTCATTTGTTGGATAACCAATCCAGTTAACTTTGGCTTGCATAGCCTCGCTAACAAATCTAATTGGAACAAAAGTTCTATTTTTTATTAGCTGTGGAGGTGAATCTAATTCATATAGAATACCATTAATTTTTGCAAATTTGTTTCCTATCTGCAAATCAATAACAATTTTCTTTTCTGTAAAAAAAACTTTTATTTTAATCCTTTTATTCCCACCATTACTAATGATGTCTATGAAATCTTCATAAGCTTTTTCTTCCACCTCAGTTCCAGTGTTAATATTTAAGAAAAGAGTAATATTCTGGTTCCTATATAGAATAAATTCAGACTGAGACAATGTTACCCAACTTATGGGATTATTTACTTGTATCTTTAAAGGTTCCTCACCATTATTCCATAAATTAAGTGATAAACTACTCATAGAACCAATTTCGACATTTCCAAAATCAAGATTGTCACTCGAAATCATTAATTTCGGCGGGAAAGGCATTCTATTAATTAAGACTGGAACTTCAAAATTTCCAATATTCGAAATTAAGATTATTTTTTCTTTATATTTTCCTATATCAATTATTATGGGGTTAAATTTACATTTAATCGAAAGTTTTTCACCACTGAAAATACGAAAATCTTTTTCACTTAGCTCAATCCAGGGGATAGAAGTTTTTATTTCTCCTTCTAAAATACCATCACCATCATTTTTAATGGTTAATTCTTTTTCTATAACTTCATCTGATTTAACATCTCCCAAATCAATTATAGTTGGAGAA
>Ga0208825_1000623_pt1 | contig 32320 bp, 39 predicted proteins | sample AD_UKC113_MetaG_FD_184450 | JGI IMG/M metagenome (GOLD analysis project Ga0208825, IMG submission 184450) | Active sludge microbial communities of municipal wastewater-treating anaerobic digesters from Hong Kong - AD_UKC113_MetaG (SPAdes)... | ecosystem: Engineered > Bioreactor > Anaerobic >...
TTTTCTTCCTTTAAGACTTCAAGTACAATCCTTGCTTTTTCTTCCGGTTTAAAATTTCTTCTCTTCTCCATGATAATATTCTAACTTAAATTAGTCCGTTTGTCTGTCTAAATTTCTGGTATCATTATAGTTTTAATATAAAATTTAATAATGTGAAAAATTGTTTTACGGTTTAATGATATGAAGGTGTATAGTATTAAGATGTATGGTATTATTTAGATTATGAAGTTATTTAATAGTTGAAAATAACTTTGTTAATTAGATTAATTATCTATGTTTGGCTTTTGATTTATTTAATTGTTTGGTTTTATTTAAAATATTGATGATTAATGATAAAGAGGGGATAAAAGTATATGATAACAGTGGTTACGCTTAACCCTGCATTGGATAAAATTTTTTTTGTGGATGGATTTAAGGTTGGGTCGATGTTCAGGGTCAAAAAGGTTATAAAGTCAGCAGGAGGCAAGGGCATAAACGTGTCAAGGGTATTGTCGTCTTTAGGAGCACAAGCCATTGCAACAGGTTTTCTTGCAGGAGATACAGGTAAATGGATTTGCGACAACATAGGAAGCCTTGGAATTGAAAACAGTTTTATATGGGTGGATGGTGAAACAAGAACCAATATAAATATTATTGACAGGGAATGCATGACTGAGACTGAAATATTGGAGAGCGGGCCTTACATAAAGGAATCCGATCTGTGTTCATTTCTTGATGTTCTTAAGGATACGCTTAAAAGAACGGAGGTTTTGATATGCACAGGCGGTCTTCCGGAAGGAGTACCTGTTGATTTTTACAAAACATTGATTGAAATGGCAAAATCTATTGGAATTAAAACAATTCTAGATGCAAGTGGCGATGTTTTAATAGAAGGCATAAAGGCAGGACCGGATTTTATTAAGCCAAACATGAGGGAGCTTTCATATGCTTATGGAAAGAGTATTGAATCAAAGGAAGATGTAATTAATGCATGTGAAGAAATTATTAAATCCGGTGTTGGATCTGTAATAGCTTCTATGGGAGCTCAAGGAGCGTTAATGGTGGATAAATCCAACAGAATGCACATAAAGCCCCCTAAAATAAATGCTTTAAATGCTATAGGATCAGGGGACTCAATGACTGCCGGAATAGCCTTTGGTATAGTTAACGGATATTCAAAGGAAGATATGATGAGGCTTGGAACAGCCTGTGCAGTTTCAAATACACAGTTTATGGAAATTGGAATGATAAACATAGAGTCGGTGGAGGAATATAAGAAAAATTGTGAGATAGAGTACATTCTTTAATCGTTCCATTTAATCATTCCGCATTATGATGTGAGAATTATGATGCCTGAAGCAAAATGGAAGTTCATAATGAAATTCATAAGAATTAGGATATGAAGGCACCATAATTCTCTTTATATAGGATAATGATGTTATGAGGCTGCTATTTATTGTGCAATATTTGCAGAAATGTTATTAGAGTAGCTTTGGGGATTTGAATTTGAGTTTATTACTTTTTCGGTACTATAACAATTGTTAAATACTTCAACCCTATTGCGGCCGTCTGATTTAGCCTTAAGCAGTGCTAGATCGGCTTCTCCGATGAGTTTTGTAACTTCTGTATTGGAATCGGAAGTGATATTGGCACTTCTAATACCAACACTTATTGTTATACTTAATTCATTATTATCAATAATAAAAGATGAACTTTCGATTTTTTGCCTGAGTCTTTCTGCAACTATTTTAGTTCCGAGAACATCTTCGTTTGGAACTACTATTAGGAATTCTTCTCCTCCGTATCTGGCAACAATGTCAACATCTCTTACGGTATTTTTTAATGTTTGTGCCACATTCTTCAATAGAACATCACCTACTAAATGGCCGTATGTGTCATTTATACGCTTGAAATGATCGATATCAACCATCAGGAATGATATGGGTTCCTTATATCTGGCAGCATGAGAAATATCATTTACAAGCCTGTTTAAAATATATCTCTTATTGTACAATCCTGTAAGTCCGTCTGTTATTGTCATTTCCTGAAGGAGCATATTTTTTTCCATTAGCTCCTTATTTTTTTTCTCAAGCTCATTCTGCATGGATATAATTCTAAACTGATTTTTTATTCTGGCATAAACTTCTGCAAAGCGGAAGGGCTTAACAATATAATCACTTGCACCGGATAAAAATCCATATACTTTTGAATTTACGTCTATAGCTGAGGAAAGTATAATAATAGGTATATTGCTGGTTAAATGATTATTTGTGAGGGTAGATAATAGATCATCACCATTATTTGACTTCATATAGATGTCAAGAAGTATGATATCCGGCCTGTTTTTTGAAATGACGTCAAATGCACTATCTTCATCAATAGCAGTAAGCACGTCGATACCAACACTTTTAAGTCTGTTTGACAGAATGCTCGTGACAGACTTATCTTTATCGATAATCAAGACCTTCTTGTCATTATCTGTTTGAGTTACCTTCATTATTGCCACCTCCCTACAATTATATCGACAAAGATATGTTTTTTTTAACAATTAATTTTTACTTTACCTATATATTTTGCAATAATTCTTTTTTCAATTGTTGATAGACATCTTGTTGAATAATGAACTTCACTTACATTTGCAATTTATGTATAATGTATATGATATTAGAGATATGTACTTTTTGTGGAGCGATTGCTATGAGTGAGGTTTTTGCATTAAAGGTCCCATCGGATTTAAAACCGGAATGTTATGAAAATATGATGGGATGTATCAGTAGTGAAAAACAGGCAAGAATAAAAAAGTTCCGGATGCGTGAGGATGCATTAAGAGCATTGTTTGCCGATTTGTTGGCCAGGTATGCAATATGTTCAAGGCTCAAGATATCCAATGAAAAAGTGACATTTAAACTAAACGATTATGGAAAGCCTTATTTGGAAGGATTTCCGGACTTTCATTTCAATGTATCCCACTCCGGTGAGTGGGTTGTTTGTGCTATAGATTCTTTGCCTGTGGGGATTGATGTTGAAGAAATACGTGAGATTGATATGGGCATAGCCAGACGATTCTTTTCGAAGGATGAGTTTGAATTTATTAATGCAAAAAGTAATTGCGACAAAGTGAATTATTTCTTTGAGTTTTGGACACTGAAAGAAAGCTATATCAAAGCTCGCGGTAAAGGCTTATCCATTCCGCTGGATTCATTTACAATAAAAATTGGTGATGACGAAATTGGGGTCAGGGATATAAATGATGATACAAAATGGTTTTTTAAGCAGTATGAAATATGTTCAGGCTATAAGATGGCAGTATGCTCCCGCAATAATAGTTTTCCCGATGAAATTGAAATGATTGAGCCTGATAAATTGGTGATTATAGGTGATTATAAATAATGCATAAAAGTTTGGGCAATAATTTTTAAATTTTTAGTAAATATTTTAGTAGGATTTCATACAAATTTATGGTATAATTAAATTGCCACAGTAAACAATACTGACTTTTTCATTATGTTCCTCCTTAAAAAGGCGAGGATTTATATTATCTTAAAAGCACTTATTTTATTGGAATTATTTATAAAATATATACCATAGTGCTTTTTTTTTGTACTTTTTTAATTTTTAACGGGAATGCTATATACCATAATTTCCTTAATAGTAAGAAATTGTATTATATTTTTATATAAAATGTCTTGATATATATTTAGATTTCGCATATAATATTTTAGTACCTTGTTAAAGGGTATTATTTATGGATTTTGATAATTTAATTTTGTTTAAATATTTGGTCGTGCTAGATGGGGAGTTAGCGGTGCCCTTTTCCTGCAATCCGCTTAGCAGGGTTGAATTCCTACACTAAGGCTTGCTCTTGTAGGGCCTGCCCCAGGCAAAGAAACGATGATAATTGGGTCTCACGCAACGGAACCCTGCGAACCCCGTCAGGTCCGGAAGGAAGCAGCGGTAAACAGGCACTTTCGTGTGCCGTGAGGTTGCCTGGTTTGAGTTTACTACCTGGGTAACGCTTGTAGCAGCTAGTCGAAGGTAGGTGCACGGCCAATAAATTATAAATTAAAGGGTGTCGGGATACGCTCTTTTTTTAATGTCATTAGATTAATATTAATTAATATAGATATATTTTTTTGATATAATGTCATTATATTTCAATTCTTTATGTTAGATTTAGGAGATAGATAATATGTCATACTTAGCATTATACAGAAAGTGGAGACCACTGGTTTTTGAAGATGTTGTTGAGCAGGAGCATGTGGTTAAGACACTGAAAAACAGTGTTGTATCAGACCATATTGCACATGCATATCTGTTTTGCGGTACAAGGGGTACGGGTAAAACCACTATGGCAAAAATTTTTTCAAGGGCAATAAACTGTTTAAACCCAAAAGATGGCGATCCATGTAATCAGTGTGACATATGCAAGGGTATACTGTCCGGCAGTATTATGGATGTTATTGAAATAGATGCTGCATCAAACAATAGTGTTGACAATGTGAGAGAAATAAGGGATGAGGTAATATATTTACCGTCCCAGGCAAGGTTCAAGGTTTATATAATCGACGAGGTGCATATGCTTTCTACGGGAGCATTCAATGCCCTGCTCAAGACACTTGAAGAGCCTCCTTCCCATGTTGTTTTTATTCTTGCCACAACAGAACCCCACAAGCTACCGGCTACAATATTGTCAAGATGCCAGAGATATGATTTTAGAAGAATTCCTGTTGACAGCATAGTTAAGAGATTAGAGACCATTGCAAGCTCCAGTGGGGTTGTTTTAGAGCCTGAAGCGTCAAAGCTTATAGCCAAACTGTCTGACGGTGCATTGAGAGATGCCATAAGTATATTGGATCAGTGCATTTCACAGGGGGAGAAGATAATCTCCTATGAGCATGCATTGAAGGTTGTAGGTATTGTTAATGATACTTTTATATGTGAGTTTGTTGATGCAATAAGAGACAGAAACATACACAGGGTACTTAATCTTATTGATGAACTCATTATGGCAGGTAAAGATATTTCCAAGTTTTTGTCCGATTTGATTTTTTACTATAGGAATCTTCTTGTTTGTAAGATCACGGACAAGCCTGAGGAAGTTATAGATGTTACAAATGATGTTTTAAATACAATGAAAAAGCAGAGCGGGCTTTTTTCAAAGGAAGAAATAATGCTTACAATAAGAGAGTTTTCTTCCCTAGAGTCGGGAATAAAATGGTCCAAGCATGCTAGAATTCTTTTTGAGCTGTCGTTGATTAAAATTTGTGACAGTAATTTTAGTAAGCTTCAGGATAATATAATGGAGAGACTGGCGATTTTGGAAAACAAGCTCCAAAACGGTGATTTCGCAAGATTGGCCGCAATGTCGGATAACGGGGGAATTGACAGTCAGAATAAAAATGATGCAGGAGGCAAAAAGGAAGCTCAAAAATCATTGGATTCACAGCCTGAAAACATTGATATGGCCAAGGTGGATATAAATAAGCTAAAATCAGTAGATTGCTGGGAAAAGATAATTGATGAATTTAAAAATATGGGAAGAATGGTACTTTACGCTAATCTGCTGGACACCAAAGCAGTAGAGTTGGGGAAAAGAACTGTGGGTATTATACTGGGTGAGGGCAATGGCCTTGCAAAGACTATACTGACAAAGACAGAAAATATTGAACTTATGGAAAATGCATTGAAAGATAAATTGGGCAGAGAAGTAAAAGTTAAATGTGTGGATGAGGATAGTATAGGTGCCGATTTAGAGAAAGCAAAAAAAGAAGATGATGATTTTATTAAAAAAACCCAGGAACTGGTCGAAAAGTTTGATATGCCCATAGATATAATTGATGAGTAATTGAGATTGAAAAAATCCTCTCAAAAGGTTTGAAATACTTTTTGAGAGGATTTTTTATGCTCAAGACTGACTTTATTATACTGTTTTATTGAACATCTTTGCGATCATGAGTACATCTGCCATATTTATTACACCATCATCGGTAAGATCATATGAAGCTATGTATTTACTGCTTCCCGATGTGGCATTGAAAGCAGTGGCTATAAGTATAACATCCGCCATATTGACTACTCCGTCACCGTTCAAATCAGGTGATTTTACTTCCGGTGTAGGAGTAGGTGTAGGTGTCGGTGTAACCGGAGGCGGAGGTGATGCTGTTGCTGAAAAAGTAAACCAGTCAACGTTTACTGGACCTGTGAATCTAAGACATATTGTATTTACGCCTGTAACTCTATTGATGCCTGTGCTCATTTCTTTATACTCATTCCAGCCACCCGTTGAGTTTACATATAAAGTACCCAATAATGTACCTGTATCGCTGTTTAGCCTTACCTCAATATTTGTTGTGGAATCTGAACCCGATGCAACCCTGGCTCTGAAAAATGTTGAGCCGGCAGTTCCGAAATCCACATTGCTATATGTGACATAGTTTCCGTTTGTTATGTATCCTATATTGACAGTACCGTCTTCATTAACGGATGTCTCAATGGTTGCAGCACTTCTTGTGGAGTAGTTCTCTGCTTGAAGGATGGTCATTGCATCCCTTTGAGTTAAGTCAGGCGTTGGAGTAGGTGTTGGTGTAAATGTAGGATTTGGAGTTACAGGTGATTTTAAGTACTCTCTCAGCCATGTGAGTGCAGGACGTTCAGCATTTCTGATTGTAACTAAGTGTGTTTGTTCTTTCCACGTTGTTCCTTCAATATATCCCCAGAGAGTTATACCTTTTACCGCTTCATGTTCCCACAATACAGGGAATTTTTCCTTATATCTTTGTAATTGTGTAGCATCATCACCGGTCATGTCAAGCTCCGATACGTATATTGGAAGTCCTGTTGATGCCAATGAATTTAAAACACTTCTCATTGTGCTTGTGGACACATTGTCCATATTGAACTGGTGGCACTGTATGCCGATACCGTCAATGAGATTCCTGTCCTTAAGTAATTTGATTATGTTTAAGTAGCTGTTAGTTGCACCCGGGTCACTTATGATTCCATATTCATTAATAAGAAGTTTTCCTTTAAATCTCTTTCTTGCTTCCTGGAAGGACCAAATAACCCAATCCCAACCGGTAGAACCGTTTCCGCCTATTGCATCCTTAAATGATGGTGGTTGATGTAAAGGCTCGTTTACAACATCAATAAACTCTGCATCTGCATATCTTTCTGCGACAGCATCCATCCATTCCAATACTTCTTCTTTCTGCTCGGAGGCAGGTAAACTTCTAATCCAGGTTGGTTCCTGGCTTCCCCATACAAGAGTATGGAATTTGAACGGATAATTGTTGGCTTTGCAAAAGTCATAAATCATATCTGCATTAGCCCAATTCATCTTGTCCCTTGTTTCTTCAACAGGTCCCCATTTAGTTGCGTTTTCCGGTGTTACCTGATTCCAGTAGGTAGAGAAACCTGGTGGAATTTTGCCCGCAATTACGTTTCCTAAAAATTTTTCGCCGCTCACAAGTTCAGCATTAGCTTCCTGTGGTGCGGGAAAATGCAATCCTGCCATCAAGGAAACAGACAGTACGATGGCAGTACAGCGTTTGAACGCCTTTTTTAAATTCATACTTTTACCCTCCTTAAAATAAATAAAAACTGTAAACTTCTACATAAAAATAGTAAAATATTATGTAGAATATTTTACAATATATCTACATATCTATATTATACACAATTCACAGTATATCCACTAGGTTTTGATAGAAAAATTTATGAAAATCAAATATAATATATGTATAGCAAGTAAATCAAATAGTTATTGCATTTGTCTATTGCAAATACATTTAAAAGTTTGTTATTTGCTTTGTCTGATGCTAAATAATATTGATTTTGCGTTAATGTACGGATGTTTTTAATTTTGAAAAAGGAGGGAAAATTAGGCTTATTTAGAAGGAGTGTTTGGTAGGTTTATTAGGTTAGGTCTAATTAATAGGTTTAATCAATTTTGATGTGTTTGTATTTATTTGTTTTGGTAGAAAGGGGTTAGGTTTAATGAAGAGGGTAATATCTTTGCTTTTGATGTTTTCAGTGTTTGTTGGGTTTATTGTACCGCAAGGAGCTTATGGTGCAGCGTCAGATTTCAATTATGGTGAAGCTCTGCAGAAATCATTAATTTTCTATGAGTTTCAGAGATCCGGTAAGCTACCGGAAGATAAAAGAGATAACTGGCGTGGGGATTCAACGCTGACAGACGGTGCCGATGTGGGTGTGGATCTTACAGGAGGATGGTTTGATGCAGGAGACCATGTGAAATTTAATCTGCCTATGGCATATACACTGGCTATGCTGGCATGGAGCGTTTATGAAGATAAGGATGCTTATGTTAAAAGCGGCCAATATAAATATGCGATGGATAATATTAAGTGGGCAGCTGATTATTTTATAAAATGTCATCCGTCTCCTAATGTGTACTACTTCCAGGTAGGTGACGGTATTACCGACCATAACTGGTGGGGACCACCGGAGGTAATGACATTAAAAAGACCTGCATATAAAGCAACTACTTCTAGCGGAGCATCAACAGTATCTGCAGAAACAGCTGCAGCTCTAGCAGCTACTTCAATTGTTTATAAGGATGTTGATCCTACATATGCTGCAAATTGCTTAAAGCATGCCAAAGAGCTTTTGGAATTTGCTGAGACGACAAAGAGTGATGCAGCATATTCACCTGTAGCAGATAATTTCTATAAATCATTCAGTTCCTTCTGGGATGAGTTTTCATGGGCAGCAGCGTGGATTTATCTTGCAAGTGGAGAACAGTCTTATATTGAAAAGGCTGAATCCTATGTATCAAAATGGGAGACTGAAATGGGCACATCCACAATAAAATATAAATGGGCTCATTGCTGGGATGATGTACATATTGGTGCTTCTCTTTTGCTTGCTAGGATTACAAAAAAGGATATATATAAGTCTATAATGGAAAATCATTTGGACTGGCTTACAACCGGTACGGCAGGTGAGCGTGTCAAGTATTCACCAAAGGGTTTGGCGTTTATTGACTCGTGGGGATCTTTAAGATATGCTACAACTTGTGCTTTTATAGCAGATTTATATGCGGACTCGGATGTATGCCCTCCTTCAAAGGTAAATACTTACAGGGACTTTGCCAAAAAGCAGGTAGATTATGCATTAGGAAGTACTGGTAGAAGTTATGTGGTAGGGTATGGAGTTAACCCTCCTCAGCATCCTCACCATAGAGCCGCACATGGGTCATGGGGTGATAACTTTGGTATACCTGAACAACACAGACACACACTTTATGGTGCACTTGTAGGCGGTCCGGGTGCTTCTGACGATTATGAAGATGCAACTAACAATTACACCAACAATGAGGTTGCATGTGACTACAATGCGGGTTTTACAGGTATATTGGCAAGAATGTATAAAAAGTATGGAGGGGAACCTATAAGCGGATTCAATGCCATTGAAGAGCCCGGCCTTGAAGTATACGTGAGCGGTACTGCTACTAACAGCGACGGTAAGACAGATATTAAGGTAATGCTTTTCAACAAGAGTGCATGGCCTGCACGTGCTTATAATAATCTTTCATTTAAATATTTTATGGATCTTTCGGAAGTCTATGCTGCAGGAAAGACATACAAAGATGTTACAGTTACAATAAATTACTCTGAGGGAGGAAAGTCCGGCGGTATATTCCCTTATGATGAATCCAAACATATTTACTATGCACTCATTGATTTTGACGGCGTAACTATTGTTCCGGGGGGACCGACATCCTTCAGAAAAGAAGCTCAGGTAGTATTTGCAGGGCCATCAGGAGTTAAGTGGGATGGAACCAATGACTATTCATTTAAGGGCTTTGACAGCAAAAGGGAGGATAATCCAAATATACCGGTTTATAGTGCAGGTAAGCTGATTTACGGTATTGAGCCTGACGGAACAACGCCAAGTACAACTGTTCCATCATCGACACCAATACCTACACCTACTAATACCAGGCCACCGGTGACAGGATTGCCCGGTAATTACAGCAGTGTATCCGGTTATATAACAACAGAAATAAATAATCCTGATTTGAAAGCAGGGTTTACTGTTTCCGTTGAGGGTACTTCATTTAAGGCAGTAACTGACGATAAAGGTTATTTCGAGATTCCGGGCTTTGAGATATCAAATTCACCGGCAACAGTTACATTTAACCTGATTATAAGCAAGCCGGGATTTTTAACGAGGAGAATAGAGAATTTGCAAGGTGGATTTATTTATTCAATAAGCAGTTCCTCACCTGCGGTTATGTGGGCCGGTGATATTCCTGTGAACGGTGTTTCCGATGGTGCGGTAAACATGAAAGATGTTGTGGAAATATCAAAGGTATTTAATGCGGTATCGACCGATTCAAAGTATAATCCCGATTGTGATTTGAACAAGGATGGATCTATAAATATGAGTGATGTAATTATTATTGCAAAATCCTTTGGTAAAGTTTCAGCGGATTATGGAAATGTAACTTTAAGCAAAATAACAGCATAAAAGCTTTATGAAAGTTATATGAAAGTTTAATAAAAGTTATATGAAAGCTATATGGAAGCAAGTAAAAACAAGGCATTTTGATTAAGGTGCCTTGTTTTTATAATTATTTTATTAAAAATTTAAAACATAAGTTGTATATGTTTCAATGATTACTGTATAATATAAATGTTCAAGATAATATATAGGAGGAATTATAATGGCTAGAGGTGGATTCCCCGGTTTTGGGGGCAACATGAATAACTTAATGAAGCAAGCTCAAAAAATGCAAAAGGAAATGGAAAGGGTTCAGGAGGAAGTTCACCAGAAGACAGTTGAAGCTACTGCAGGCGGTGGTGCTATAACTGTAGTTGTTTCGGGAAAAAAAGAATTGGTTAAAATTGATATAAAGCCTGAGGTTGTGGATCCGGAAGATGTTGAAATGCTTCAAGACCTTATTTTGGCAGCTGTTAATGAGGCTATAAGAAAAGCTGATGAAATGGTAAATACTGAGATGAGCAAAGTTGCAGGTGGACTTAGCGGATTCCCGGGATTGTTCTAAAATAGGAGAAAAGCGATGAATTATTATTCGGCTCCAGTTGCAAGGCTAATAGAAGAATTTGAGAAGCTGCCCGGTATTGGTCATAAGACAGCACAAAGGTTGGCATTTCATGTTCTCAACATGCCGATGGAAAAGGCTCAAAGCCTATCCGGAGCTATTATAGATGCCAAGTTGAAAACTAAGTATTGCTCGGTATGTAACAACCTGACGGATGTTGATCCCTGCAGCATATGCAGCGGATCTCACAGAGACAGTACGACTATATGCGTGGTTGAAAATCCCCGCGATGTGGTTGCGATGGAGAAAACAAGGGAATTTCAGGGTTTATACCATGTCCTGCATGGTGCTATTTCTCCTATGGATGGAGTAGGACCTGAAGATATCAAAATAAAAGAGTTGTTGACAAGAATCGGGCAAGGCAGCATCAAAGAGGTAATACTTGCAACAAACCCCAACATCGAGGGGGAAGCGACTGCCATGTATATTTCCAAGCTTTTAAAGCCTCTTGGAATAAAAACCAGCAGAATAGCACATGGTTTACCTGTTGGCGGTGATTTGGAGTACGCCGATGAGGTAACATTGGCAAAGGCATTAGAGGGACGCAGAGAGTTATAATTTTTTGTAGTCCTTTGTCTACATCAAATAAACTCCTATCATTTTGCAAATTCATTTTAGAATGCAAATAAAGTACTATTAGAAAACCATAGGGAAAAGGTATAAGAAACACCTTGGAACTATGGTTTTTTTATTAGAGGTTTGCGAGGGATAGAGAAAAGGATACAAGGCAAAAGTCAGGTAAATGAAGGGATTGAAAGATTGAATGGAAAAGAAAATGGAATGAAAAATGGGTAAAATCTCTCCTTAACCCTTCCCCCTTAACCCTCAATCCTAAAAGCACTTTATTTTCATTTTTTGCCCTAAAAATTGAGAAATGAAAGGACTTTAGGAAGTAAGGAATAAGGAAAGAGGAATTAAATGGGAAATTGGAAGAGAATAACAAGCCAGTATTTTCAAGGGTTTGAGGGGGATTTGTGAAAGGAGTTTATTTGAAAAAGGAAAGAAGTTTGTTTGGATTACATATAGTTAGGATTAAGGAAAAAGGGGTAAGGAAAATAGGAAATATTTTGGGCTTAAAATAGGGGTTAATTAGTTGTTTCAAAAATAAAATAAAGTAGTATTATCTGAAGGGATAAGGAATCAGGGAAAGTATTGAGAATATTGGCTTTCATGTATTTTTAGGTTTTAAGGGAAAAGGGAAATAAAGGAATTTTATGAAAGGACATTATTTACTTTTACTATACAACATAGGACTTTTTTTCTGTTTCTAAAAATGATATGTTTAAAATTATCAGAAACAGAAAAGTTGTTTCATAAGCGGTAAAGTTCTATCAAAATGAAAATAAAGTCCTTATATTAAGGTGTTATCCACATTTCTTGATGCAAGAATGGGGATAAAGTATACAAAATGAAAGTAAAATGGGGATAAAAGGGTAAAGGAATAAGGACATTATTTGCTTTCTATAAGAACTTGACGTATTTTTTCTGTTTCACAAATTGCAATTGATGATTTGGGAAAATGAAAAAAGTATATTTAATGACGATAAAGTTCTTTTATTAAGAAAATAAAGTCGTGATATTGAAAAGTACAAGGAAGAAGGGAAAACATTGGAAATACGAGATTTGATATAGGTTTAAAGTATAAGGAGATTGGTAATAGTAGGGAGTTAATGCAAGGACTTTATTTGCATTTACTATAGAACATACTCTGCTTTTTTTGTTTCTAAAAATAATATAACGATAATTCTAAAAAAAGAGAAACAAAATTATAACTGATAAAGTTCTATCAAAATAAAAATAAAGTTGTATTATTTATAAGAGTGCAGAAAAATATTGCGTACTTGTAGAATAAGACGAAGTAATATACCACATAGTAAATTTTTTACTTCGGAACATTCTTATTATGTGCACTAATAGGAGGATTTTCATGTTCGAATACATAAAATTGAAAAGGACAATGTGTTTTGGGACTTGCCCCGTTTATAGTGTAACAATGGATAATGAGGGCAATGTAAATTATTATGGGGAAATGTTTGTATATAAGAGCGGGGAACATCATTGGAAGATATCAGGGGAAAAAGTAAATCAGTTAAATGACTTGATTGAGGATTTTGGGTTTAAGTCTTTCATATATAAGCCAGGGGATGAGTTCATTACCGACCAGCCTTCTTGTATTACCACAATAAAATATTCAGATGGAGAAACTAAAGAAATTAACCACTATTACGGACATGTTTTGATAGATGATAGCCTGATAGAATTTGAAAAGAATATAGAGAGAATAATAGGTACTAAAAAATATGTAAATCCCAGATTATACATATATCAGATGGAAGAGAAAATTCCAGAGTCGCCAATTAAGTATATAGTTGTTTCTAATTCAGAAAAAGAAGCCATAGATTTAGTAGAAAAAGATTGTTTCAGGCAGGAATTGATTGAATGGCGGGTGCAGAAGATAGGGATTGCTGCAGATAATTATTACGGACCTGCAATAATTATGAAAGGCGTTTAATTGCTGATAATAATAGATTAAAGGGAACTCAATACGGGTTCCCTATTCATTGCTCAGGGTTTGCGAATAATATCAAAATCACAGATAGTAATAGAATGGGCGTCATAATCGATGAGCCCATCTTTTTTCATCTTATTGAGTTCACGGGAAAGAGAAGTTCTTTGAATACCTAACCTTTCGGCCAATTCCTTTTTTGTCATATTAAGTTTTATTTCTTTACTTTTTTGAGTGTAATACTCATAATTTAAGAATTCAATAATAGACTCCCTTATAGATTTCATGGAGATTGACTTAATTTTGCTTGTTAAGATAGCAGTTTTATCTGATATACAGGTTAAAAACTTAACTAAAAAATCCTGGCTAGACTGACAAAGTTGCAATACAAAATCTTTAGGGATATGTAAAATTTCAGTATCTGATTTTGCTATCACACTCATGGGATAATAAGGATACTTTGAAAATAATAGATTGCCTCCAATATTGTCTCCAACCTTAAATTCGGTAATAGTTAATACATTTCCCTTTTCATCAATCTTTTGAACAAATACCTGGCCTTTTAAAATAATATCCCAGTAATTGCATTTCTCACTTTCAAAATGGATAATGCTGCCTTTGTTGTATTTAGAGATAATATAATTATGCGTTTTAAAAAGATTAAGCAGTTCTTTAGCAGAAAATTCGTCAAATAACCCTGTTAGTTTTAAAATGTCCAGATAGTCTTTTATGTTCATAAATATCACCTTTTTTAAAATTAGTTACCGTGGTAACTGTATGCCGCTGTGATTTATTATAATATAGATTCATACATAATGAAAGGAGAGTTTTTATGCTGGAGAAAAAATATTTGTACAGTATAACAGATGAAAAAATAATTGAAAGGATTGTGGATGATGAAAATATTCACCTGAATCATATGGTTCTTACAAAGGGAACTAATCTTCCTGAACATTATTCTAATTCCAATATCTATATGATAATTGTACGTGGGAAAATGACTTTACAGTTAAATGAACAAGAACCACATTATTACACCAAGGGAGATATTATTAATATTACATATAAAACTAAAATGAATGTTCATAATCAGGATGAAGAAGTATTGGAATTCTTTGTGGTAAAGTCGCCTAATCCTAAGAACTACAAAGAGAAGGAGTGATGAGGGGTGGACGTTTTTACAGTATCGTTATGGGGAATAACAGGGGCTGCGTTTATCGCATCCCTTGTTAAAAACAAGCAGAAGACATTTAATTCTATGAAAATGGCAAGAAGTATGATGAAAAATATGATTGGAGAGATTGCAGGTATATTATTTCTTATAGGATTGATTTTGACTTTCATACCGCCTGAAGTTATAAAAAATGTTTTGGGAGAATCCAATGTGTTTATTTCAACAGTTATTTCTGCCTTAGTAGGCAGTATTACATTGATTCCAGCCTTTGTAGCATTTCCTCTTGTAGGTTCTTTTGTAGATGCAGGTGCAAGCATTATCCCTGCCGTTGCATTCTTAACTACTTTAACAATGGTTGGAGTAGTGACATTTCCATTGGAAAAACAAGAATTTGGTTTGAAATTTGCTGCTATCCGTAATGCTCTTAGTTTTGTGTTTGCACTTATAATAGCACTTACGATGGGAGTGATTATGTAAAATGATTGAAATAATTAAAAAGAACAAACTACTGACAGCAGTATCTCTGGCATATGTTTTTCTATTTATGGCAATGCCCGATAAGGCTTATTTATCTGTCAAAAACAGCATGTATTATATTATAGAAATGCTTGAAATTATGCCTGTGATTTTTATACTTACATCAATAATTGAAGCATGGGTTCCTAAAGAAGTAATCATGAATGGATTTGGGGAGAAAGCAGGAATAAAGGGGAGTATATTCTCATTCTTATTGGGCAGTTTTTCAGCAGGACCTATTTATGCAGCATTCCCAATCTGCAAAATGCTTTTAAAGAAAGGTGCCAGCATCGCAAATGTAGTTATTATATTAAGTGCATGGGCAGTAATAAAAGTACCCATGCTTGCCAATGAAGCAAAATTCTTAGGGCCGAATTTTATGGGGCTAAGATGGATATTGACAGTAATGTCCATACTGATAATATCATATTTAATGACTGTATTTGTAAAAAAGGAAGACATTCCTATTGGAGAAGAGAAAAGTTTAAGCAAAGCAACTGGTATTGATATTAAGGAGCAGTATTGTATTGGATGTGGACTATGTGAAAAATTAATGCCTCAGCATTTTAAGGTAATAGATAAGAAAGCAAAATGGAAAGAGTCTACACTTAATGATACACAAATAAATGAATTGAAAGCGATAATTGATAAATGTCCTGTTAAGGCCATAGATTTTAGATGATATTTTTGCCGTATACCCAAAAAACTTGTGTAATGAATAAAAAGTCTTGTTAAAAATCATGGTGAAAATAGAGTAGAAACTTTATTGGAGCCATGATTTTTTGTTTACATCAGAGTATGGATGTAATATTTATAGTAAGGTATTTGGATAGATAATAAAATATTGTTTTTACTGTTACAGAACACATAGAAATGATAAAATAGAAGTGCATAAATACAAGTAAAAGGAGCCGTGAGAGTATGAAAATTCTTCAATTGAAAATAACATTAAAAGACGTAAAGCCTCCTGTCTGGAGGATAGAATTGGTTAGAGACGATATCACGTTTATGAACTATACAGGATAATCCAGTATGCGATGGGATGGTTTGAATCCCACCTTTAAGAGTTCAGACTGGGAGAAATGATTATTGGGGAAAAAGATGATGATTGGGACTTTAACAGCAGATATGAAGTAAAAAGTGCAAAGAGGGTAAAGTTAAGCAGTATGAACTTTGCACCCAAGGATAAATTAAGATATGTTTACGATTTTGGTGATAACTGGAGGCATGACATTGTTGTTGAGAAGGTGCTTGACCCAGAAGAAGGTGTTAAATATCCAGTATGTATCGGTGGTAAAAGAAACTGTCCTCCTGAAGATGTAGGTGGGCCGTGGGGATATGATGATTTCCTTGAAGCAATCCAGGACCCGCAGCATCCAGAGCATGAATCCATGCTTGAATGGGTTGGGGGTTCTTTTGACCCTGAAGAATTCAGCATAGATGAAGTCAATAATGTGTTGAAGATGATAAAGTAAAAGCACATAGGACGTGTTTTATCCGAATTTGTATGTTTCCGTAGTATTTTTCAAGAGACAGGAAACTGATAAGTGATGCTGCATATCGCTGGATTATTTTATTGTTGGATATATTTATTGTAGCATTTTCAATCTATTTTATAGGCAGCGGATGGAAGATGCTTCGGATGTCGTGATATAATTTCTGGGTAGACCTGATGAAAAAGATGCGTTTACATTATTATTTATCTCGGAGGGAAGTATAAAATGACAAATGAAAAATTAAATAAATGCTGTTGTAGTGAGAAAATAGAATCATCTCATAAAATAGAAAATGACAATACATGTCCTGTATGTAAAACATCAGGAGTCAAAGTAAAAAATATAACAGTTAAGCATTTGGTAGTTGATACGCTGACAGAATTGGTCACAGATACAGATTATTATATATGCATGAATGAAGAATGTGATATTGTCTATTATAATCCAGAATCAGGTGTTAAATTTAATAAGCAGCAAGTGAAAGTACCTATATGGTTTAAAAAAGATGCCAATCCTAAATACGCCTGTTACTGCAGCAAGGTTACAGAGGAACAAGTAATAGATGCCGTAATAAAACATGGTACAAAAACAGTTAAGGATATTATAGAAATCACAGGCGCTATGAAAAACAGCCAGTGTATAAAGAATAATCCGTTAGGGAAGTGCTGCCACAAAATAATTCAGGAGGCTATAGATAAAGGATTATCAATGAAATAAAATAAATGTGATTGTATTTTTATATATTATATAAGATATAAATGTCGGTATATACAGAAACGCTAATAAATTTATGGGAGAAAAATAAAGAATTCAGAACCTTATATGAAAGTTCAAATGGGTATTGCCATAGACACTTTCATAGTGTTATTAATTTATCAAATAAACTTGTTGATAAACTGGCAAAAGAGAAATTTTTGGATTTGAGTTTTAAAATTCAGCAGGAAAATATGAGAAGGCTAAATGAAGAATTGAAATGGTTTATTAAAAAGTTCGACTATCGTTTTGCCAGTGAGCCGTGGAAAACGTCAAAAGATTCATTATCAAGAAGTATTATTAAGATAACAGGGAATTTTACTGATAGGGTATAAATCTTTGAAGGGAGAGGATGCTATGAATTATTTGTGGTTAATATTTGCATTATTATCGGCAATAACCGCAGCCCTGGTCTCTATATTTGGGAAGATAGGATTAAAAGGAATAGATGCAAATACTGCAACTGCCGTAAGGTCTATAATAATGGCTGCTTTTTTGGTTTTTGTCGTTTTAATACAAGGAAAATTAAATCAAATACCTTCAATCATATCAAATAGGAAAACGATTGTTTTTATTGTTTTGAGTGGAATTGCAGGGGCTCTATCCTGGTTGTTCTATTTCATGTCTTTAAACTTCGGAAAAGTATCACAGGTTGCCCCTATTGATAAACTAAGCGTAGTTTTCGCTGTTATTTTATCAATTTTATTCTTGGGAGAAAAAGTAAGCATAATAAGTGGTCTGGGTGTTGGCCTTATTGCAATAGGTGCTATATTAGTTGCTTTAGGATAGTAAATTTTATAATTCATAGGATTATTGAAGTGAGATTAGTATTTCCTGATGAGTTAATAAATTGAAATATTTTTTAAATATAAAGTAATACAACTTTTGAAAGGGGAATGTTTTTTGTTTCGCATTTTAATTGTAGGTATTGGGGGCTTTATAGGAGCATCATTAAGGTATATAATCTCGGGTTTGAGTATCAGAGTTTTTGGTGATTCATTTCCATATGGAACACTTTTTGTAAATATTTTAGGTGGACTTTTAATAGGATTTATAATGGAAGCAAGTGTTAGTTTATGGCAAGTCTCCCCAAATATAAGAATATTTTTAACAACTGGTCTTCTTGGAGGACTTACTTCTTTTTCCACGTTCAGTTATGAAACGATAAGCATACTAAGTGATGAAAGTTATTTGATGGGAGGTATAAATGCTGGCTTAAACCTGTTTCTAAGTTTATTTTGTGCATGGCTGGGTAAGTTTTTAGCACAAGTTATGTAGGGAGGGTATAGGTATGAAAGTTGAGGGAAAAGGAAAACTTCTGAAAATATTTATTGGAGAGTCAGACCAATGGCATGGTGAACCTCTATACCATGCTATCATTAAAAAGATTAAAGAAAATGGCCTTGCAGGTGCTACTATAATACGTGGAATTGAAGGCTTTGGCGCAAATAGCCGAATCCATAGTACAAGAGTTTTAAGACTATCTGAAGATTTGCCAATCGTAATCGAAGTAATAGATAAGGAAGAAAGAATTAACGCTATTATTAAAGTATTGGATGATATGATAACGGAAGGGTTAATGATAGTTATACAGGATGTAGAAATAATTAAATATGCAAAATCAAAGGATACAAAATAATACAAAATAATATACTTATTGACACAATAATAAATCCGAATTATTATATGAGTATAAACGAATATAATCATATGGGTGGTGATAAATTGGATTTGATAGAAATATTTAAAGCATTGGGAGATGAAAACAGAATTAGAATACTCAATTTGTTAATAAGACAGGAACTTTGTGTATGCGAGATAGAAACAGTGCTGGATATAACTCAGTCCAATGCTTCAAGACATCTAAACAAATTAAAAAGTGCAGGTGTTATAACCAGTGAAAAGAAATCACAATGGGTCTATTATAGAGTAGATAACAAATTTATTGAGGAAAATAACTTGCTGTATGAATTTCTTAAAAACAAGATGGATGAAAATACGCAATGGCTAAAAGATGTGGAAAGGCTTAAAAAATATAAAAACAGTAACTTTACTTGTGAACAACTGCGGGAAGATAAAAGTCAGGTTTTAAAGTATCTTCAAGGGCAGTGTGAGAAGACGAAAAATGAAAATTAAAGCGGCTTCTGTAGATATTTGTTTCAACGCATTTTAGGATATTTTTTAGAGAATATAAAATATTATCTTGCTTAATGTTGCTCTCAAAATATTGACAGAATGTCGTTGTTAGAATATTATATGAATATAATTGAATATAATCATACAACTAAAACAAATTAATATTAAATAAATTGGAGGCGGACAACTTGAGTAGTAAAGAAATAATACAGGAAAACAAGGGATTGGGTTTTTTCGAAAAATATTTAACATTGTGGGTAGCAGTGTGCATTATAGCAGGAGTTGCAATAGGACAGTTAATTCCTGCAATCCCTGAAACTTTGAGCAAATTTGAATATGCAAATGTATCCATTCCTGTTGCTATTCTTATATGGCTCATGATATACCCAATGATGCTGAAAATTGATTTTTCAAGCATTGTCAGGGCAACAAAAAAACCGAAGGGACTTATAGTAACTTGTACAACAAACTGGCTTATCAAGCCTTTTACAATGTATCTTATAGCAGCGTTTTTCCTAAAAGTGGTATTCAGCAGGTGGATTGATTCGGATTTGGCAACAGACTATCTTGCAGGTGCAGTATTATTAGGAGCCGCACCATGTACCGCTATGGTGTTCGTATGGAGTTATCTGACAAAAGGCGACCCCGCTTATACATTAGTTCAGGTGGCAGTTAATGACCTGATTATATTGTTTGCATTTACACCAATTGTAGCATTCCTGTTAGGTGTAAGTAATGTAAGTGTTCCTTATGACACGCTGGTATTATCAACAATTCTGTTTGTTGTTATTCCATTGGCAGGAGGGTACCTTACCAGAAGAAACATCATCAAACATAAGGGTATAGAGTATTTCGAGAACGTTTTTCTCAAGAAATTTGATAATGTAACGATTGTAGGTCTGCTTCTTACTTTAGTAATTATTTTCTCTTTCCAGGGTGAAATAATTTTAAGCAATCCTCTGCATATTATATTAATTGCGGTACCATTAATTATTCAGACGTTCTTTATATTCTTCATCGCATATGGGTGGGCAAAGATATGGAAACTTCCCCATGATATAGCAGCCCCTGCAGGAATGATTGGAGCAAGCAACTTCTTTGAACTTGCTGTTGCAGTGGCTATTTCACTCTTTGGTCTGGACTCTGGAGCCGCCCTTGCAACAGTTGTGGGAGTACTGGTTGAAGTTCCAGTAATGCTTACACTTGTAAGGATTGCCAACAACACAAGGCACTGGTTTAAACAAACTGATGAAAGGGGAATATAAAACATATGAAAAAGAAAGTGGCATTTGTATGCGTACACAACTCTTGCCGTTCTCAAATGGCAGAAGGCTGGGCAAAGAAATTGGGGAGTGATGTATTGGAAGCATATTCCGCAGGAACAGAAAATTACCCTGAAGTAAAACCATTGGCAGTGCAGGTAATGGAAGAAGCAGGAGTGGATATGAGTGGCCATCATCCCAAGTTGTTAAGTGATATACCAGCAGAAGTAGATATCTTAATAACGATGGGTTGTAATGTAGAATGCCCTTATGTACCATGCAAGCATAGAGAAGATTGGGGGCTTGCTGACCCGTCAGGCGGACCAATAGAGGATTACAGAAAAACAAGAGATATAATTAAGGAAAAAGTGGAGGATTTGATACAGAGGGTAAAAAATAACCAGATTTGATAAGCAGAATGTAATTAATCTAAATAAAAAGAGTGCAGTGAAGAGAAAACTTCATATGCACTTTTTTCTTTTTTTAAATATTGAAGTGACTATTGACAGATAAAAAAAACAGGAGTATTATACTTATATACTTATATGAGTATATAAGTATGAATTTAAAATTGCAGTTGTTTAAAGTATAAAGTATGTCTGATACAAAGCCAAAATTTTAACGAAAGGAAGATTTTATGGATAAATTAACTGATTTTTTCAAGGTATTGTCTGATGAAACACGTTTAAGGATACTTATTCTGCTGTATCATAAAAAACTTTGCGTATGTGAGATGTGTGGAATAACAGGAGAGTCACAGCCCAAAATATCAAAACATCTTGCTAAACTTAGGGATATGGGCTTTGTAAAAGATGAAAGGCAGGAACAGTTCATATTTTATGATTTAAATCTTAATGAGCAAGTGTACAAAGAGATACTGGAGAAAATAGTGGATAATATCAACGATTATCCAGAACTGAAAAGTGATATTGAAAAGTGTAAATATGCTGAAAAGTATCTTGAAGCGTGCAGAAGGTAAGGAGGAGGTTTTCATATGAATATATTGGCTATGGTATTCGGTTGGTTAAATGACCAACTATTAAAAATGACGTGGCTGTCAGAACTTGTAAGACTTCTTGTAGAAAAGGTATTCCGCTTGTCTGTTAATGACAGGCTGGGTGGAAGCATTCACTTCTTTATCTATGATACTATAAAGATTTTTATACTATTATCCCTGCTAATATTTGTTATATCCTATATCCAGAGTTACTTTCCGCCAGAAAGGACAAAGAAGATTCTCGGAAGGATAAGAGGCATTAAAGGGAATATACTTGGGGCACTGCTTGGAACCATAACTCCCTTTTGCAGTTGCTCCAGCATACCGATTTTTATAGGCTTTACATCGGCTGGACTACCTTTAGGAGTAACTTTTTCGTTTCTGATATCCTCACCTCTTGTGGATTTGGCATCACTGCTATTGTTAATGTCGTTCTTTGGTGCAAAAATTGCCATAGCCTATGTTGTTGTAGGATTGATTCTGGCGGTTATCGGAGGAACTTTGATTGACAAGTTAGGCCTTGAAAAATACGTAGAAGGATATGTAAGAGAAATCGAAAATGTTGATGCCGAAGTGCCTGAAATGACTCGTAATGAGAGAATATCCTATTCAAAAGAGCAGGTGAAGGATATTATCCAAAGAGTGTGGCTATACGTATTAATCGGTGTTGGAATAGGGGCAGCCATTCATAACTGGATTCCCCAGTCAATCATAGAAAATGTGGTTGGAGGCAATAATCCATTTGCAGTGTTGCTTGCTACTGTAGTGGGCATTCCAATGTATGCCGATATATTCGGTACTCTGCCTATAGCCGAAGCATTATTTGCAAAAGGAGTAGGCGTGGGGACAGTATTGTCATTTATGATGGCGGTAACAGCCCTGTCGCTGCCTTCCATGATTATGCTCAGCAAGGTAGTAAAGCCTAAACTTTTAGCAATCTTTGTATCCATTGTATCAGCAGGGATTATAGTCATTGGATACTTATTTAATGCTTTTTCATACATTTTTGTGTAGGCAGGTTTGAGGGATTACCTATGTATTGCAAAAGAGGTTTAAACGTAGATGGAAGGTGTGCTTAAACATGGGAAATTATATTCTTTATGCTGTTACGCTAATATTGTTAGTAATATCTTTTCTCAAAGATGAGAGCAAAACAAAGAATGCTCTAAAGAAAGCCTGGAAGTCACTTGAAAATATATTGCCAGAATTCCTTGGAGTCATTATGCTGGTAGGGATATTGCTTGCAGTACTCAACCCCCAGGTTATATCTGCTGTTATTGGAGCAGAATCAGGATGGTTTGGCGTTATTCTTGCAGCCCTTGTTGGAGCAGTTACCCTTATCCCAGGGTTTGTGGCATTCCCTACTGCTGCCATGCTTCTTCAAAATGGTGCAGGTTATATGCAGATTGGAGCCTTCGTTTCTACACTTATGATGGTAGGGATTGTTACGGCTCCTGTAGAGATGAAATACTTTGGTAAAAAACTAACCATTGCAAGAAATGTTTTAGCCTTTATATTTTCTTTCCTGGTAGCATATATAATTGGGAAGGTGGCGGGTGGTATATGAAGTTTATAAAAAGATACAAATTTTTTCTAATTACTATAGGTATTATAGGGATTATTACTTTAATAAATAGAAGCATTGGGCTAAAAGCCATTGGTGTTGCAGGGTATAGTTTTAAGGAAATGGCTCTTGTCATCCCTCCTGTATTTATTCTTTTAGGATTACTGGATGTATGGGTTCCGAGAGAAACGATGGTGAAATACATGGGAGAAGGTTCAGGGATAAAAGGCATAATCCTGGCCATCATTTTAGGCTCTGCAGCAGCAGGCCCACTTTATGGGGCATTTCCAGTGGCAGCAGTTTTTATGAAAAAAGGCGTAAAATTCAGCAATATACTGATATTCATTGGAGCATGGTCCACTACAAAGATACCTATGTTTTTATTTGAAATGTCAGCATTGGGTGCTAAATTTGCTGTAACAAGACTGTTGGTTGATATTCCTGGAATAATTATTATTGCTTACATCTTATCTCACTTAATGCAAAAAGAAGAGATAAAGGAAATATACAAAAAGTCTGAAAACATGTGATATATGATATGCGTAAAGGAGTTGAGTTAAATGTCAAAGAACTGGTATCCAGTAATTAACTATGAAAATTGTATTGAGTGCGGGGCATGTTTTAACAAGTGCTCACACGGGGTTTATAAGAAAGAAGGTGAAAGGCCTGTGGTAGTATATCCTGAAGGCTGTGTTGAGGGATGCAGAGGATGTCAAAACCTATGTCCTTCAGGTGCAATAGAGTACGTTGGCGACACAGGTGAAAAGGGGAATTGCAGTTGCGGATGCTGCAGTTGCTAAATTTCGGGGGAGGCGGAAGGTGTGAGACCAGTTATTTTAAAGGAGAAGTGCCCTGCACAGGCCAATATCTGCAAAGCGATAATTGCATGTCTTAATCATGCAGTGAGTTATGTCGAGGATGATGATGAACCTTTAGGCGGTAGAATCGAAATTGACCATGCAAAATGTACAGGGTGTGGAACCTGTGCAAAGGAATGCTGTGGAATGGCAATAATAATGGAATAATGAATATAAATTCATAAAGGAGGATTTTCTTATGGTAATTAAAGTTTTAGGTTCAGGATGTGCTAATTGCAAGAAATTAGAGGCTAATGTCAGGGAGGCTGTAAAGGAACTGGGAATTGAAGCCACTATTGAAAAAGTGCAGGATTTCAAGGACATTATGGCCTATGGTGTAATGAAAACACCTGCGCTTGTAGTGGATGAACAGGTAAAAGTGATGGGAAGAGTTCCGTCTGTAGAAGATATTAAAAAATACTTGTAAATCAGATACAGTGCCCGAAACGGGCACTGTATTAATAAGGCAATATCGTATTATATAAATATTCAAATATATAGTGGAGGAAGAACAGCATGAGTACAGACAAAAGGAACATGATGGTCATGGTGTTAAGCCTAATGGCGTTTTTAGCCAATGGTGACAACTATGCCGTTGCACCGCTTTTAATTAATATTGCAAAAGATTTAAAAATTGATATAGGGAGTGCGGCTTTATCCGTTACGGCATATATGCTTGCTTTTGGATTATTTACAATCATTTTTGGTCCATTGGGGGATAGATATGGTAAGACCAGAATAATTAATGTTGCAGCATTTGGAACTGCAATCTTTAGTATGTTAGGAGCCTTTGCATTCAACTTACCTTCCCTGATTGTGCTTCGTGCTATGAATGGTGCATTTGGTGCAGGTATCTTTCCAGTAACGATGGCGTTGGTTGGTGAGAGTTTTGAGCATGAAAATAGGCAAAAAGCCATCGGCAAAGTTATGGGAATGATGTTTTTGGGTGGAGCATCGGCGACTGCCATAGGGGGAATTCTGGCGTACTTTGGCTCATGGAGAATGGTATACTTTGTATATGGGTTAGGAGAACTGATAATAGCATTTACCATGCTGAAGGTACTACCAAACAGTCCAGGTGTTATTGATGCTCTAAATTTTACAAAGGTATATAAGACGGCTTTAAGCAATGGGAACCTGGTAAAAGTAGTTGCTACCATTTTCCTTGTCGGCTTTAGTGTATTTGGAAGTTTCACTTATTCAGGAAAACTGGTTGAAAGCCGGACAGGATATACTGTACTGTCTGTTGGATTAATATTAACATTATTCGGTGTTGCAACAGTCGTTGGAGGACGAAAGGCTCCGCTGCTTAGAGCAAAGTTTAAGAACCGTTTTTTACTCCTTGCAGGACTTTTTGGAAGTGCCTCATTATTCATTATTGCATATATGAGTAACCCTATCCTTATCGGTGTTGGATTGTTTGGTTTCGGATTGGCATTTGTATCTCTGCAGTCCACATTAGTAACAACGGCTCAAGAGACCATGCCGAAACTTCGTGGAACAGCCATGTCCCTTGCATCCTTTAACATGTTTGTAGGAGGGGGAGTTGGAACATTGATTAATGGTCAGATATTGAATGCTTTTGGTATTGGTCAGATATTTGCTGTTGCAGGAGCAGTGATGTTTGTAGTTGCTTTTATCGCAGCGAAAGTCGTACTGAAAGTGCATCGACCTTAAACCGCGTCTTAAAGGAGGTATGAACCATTAAGGATGATATTAATGCTTTATGGAAAGAGTTAAGTTCCAGCCTGAAAACCTTTATCCGCAAAAAGGTGGCAAATGAGCAAGATGCGAAAGATATCCTTCAGGATGTATTTTTAAAAATATATTCTAATATAAACCAGGTAAAGGATAATGACAGAATATATGCGTGGGTGTACCGAATAACAAGAAATTTGATTGTCGATTATTACAGAAAAAAAAGAGATACTGCTGAATTTTCGGATTTGCCTGATGAGATAAAAACCGATAATGATGAAGAAGAAATAATAAATGGATTGGTTTTATGCCTGAAAAATATGATTGACAGCCTTCCAGATAAATATAAGCAGGCTATCATGCTAACAGAATTAGGCGGTTTGACACAAAAAGAACTGGCTCAAAAACTCGGTATGTCAATATCAGGGGCTAAATCGAGAGTTCAGCGTGGGAGAAATCTGTTAAAAGAGAAGTTTTTTGAGTGCTGTAAGTTTCAATTCGATGTGTATGGAAATATTGTTGAATACCAGCATAAAGAAAATAGTTGTAAATATTGCTGAAACATATATGTATTTTGCGTCCTTTTCAAAAAACCTCCGTCTATAAAAGTGAAGTTAAATTTTATGATGGAGGTTTTATTATGGGATGTTGTGAAACTCAAAGGAATAACACCTGCTGTAGTACAATTTGCGGGTGTGAAGATGAAATTCATAGTACTGAAAAGAGGAAAATTGTGATTGATTTTATGTATTTGGATTTAAGCATATGTACGAGATGCCAGGGTACGGAGGACAGTCTTGAAGAAGCAATTGCGGATGTTGCTAAAGTGCTTGAATTAACAGGCGCCGAAGTTGTTGTAAATAAAATTCATATTGATAGTAAGGAAAAGGCCATACAGTACCGGTTTGAGAGTTCACCTACTATCCGTATTAATGGAAAGGATATACAACTGGAAATAAAAGAATCTCTTTGTGAATCGTGTGGTGATTTATGCGGGGGTGACGTAGACTGCCGTGTATGGGTGTATAAAGGTAAAGAATACAATATTCCTCCAAAAGCAATGATAATTGATGCAATACTTAGAGAAATATACAGTAACAACGAATTGTCAGGGAATGGTAAACAAAGTAAAGAACAGGAATATGAGATTCCTGAAAATCTCAAGAGATTTTTTGACTCTATGGGTCAAAAAGATGTATGAATATTTAAAATGTAATTTAGGAATATATATAAGGTAAAGCAATTTGTTTATAAACCTTACAGTAAATGCGGATATATACCTCATTTGCTGTAAGGTTTTCTATTTTTCTTTATCCTATAAAATTCATGAATAAATGGCGTTTGACAATAACATAATATGGATGTATAATGTAATTGGCAAATGCCAATTACAAAAGGAGGCGTCTGAATGTCTAACTGTGAAAATTGTCCTACAAAAGAGGACTGCAAAACAAAAGAGGGATGCATGATAGAAAATAATCCTTATAACTTTGTAAACAAAATAATCGGCGTTATGAGTGGGAAGGGAGGTGTTGGCAAATCAACGGTATCTGCTCTTATTGCAGAAGAATTAAATAAAAAAGGTTATAAAGTAGGTGTCCTGGATGCGGATATAACAGGACCGAGTATCCCAAGGCTTCTTAAAGTAAAAGACAAGAAAGTCCGGTCAAATGAACTGGGAATTTTACCGGTGACAAATGAAAATGGAATAAAGGTAATGTCGCTGAATTTACTGATGGAAGATGAGGAGCAGCCTGTTATATGGCGGGGGCCATTAATTGCAGGGACTGTAAAGCAATTTTGGACTGATGTCTTCTGGGGTGACCTTGACTATCTGGTTATTGATATGCCTCCAGGGACAGGGGATGTTGCGCTAACGGTGATGCAGTCTATTCCCATTAATGGGATAGTGATGGTATCAGTACCTCAGGATTTAGTATCCATGATAGTCGCAAAAGCAGTGAATATGGTTAGAAGAATGAATATCAAGATTATCGGTGTAGTCCAGAATATGAGTTATGTTATATGCCCTGATTGTGAAAATAAAATCAGAATATTTGATAGTGAGAATACAGAAGATTTTTTAGGCAAATTAAACTTAAAACTACTTGGTGAATTGCCTATGTGCAGTGATATAGCCAATCTTTCCGAGAAAGATAAAACAATACAAAATGCATCATTGGATGAAACAGTAAGCATTATTGTCGAAAGGATAATGCTTTCAGTCAATGAAAACAAATAAAAAGATAATTGGAGGGTATTTCATGAAGATAGCAGTTTCTTCGATGGGCAAGGATTTAAACAGCATGCTGGATGTGAGATTCGGAAGATGTAATTACTTTGTAGTCTATGATACTGAAGGAGGACTGGTAAAGACAGTTGAGAATAGGGGCCAAATGTCAGGAGGTGGGGCAGGAATTGCAGCAGCCCAGCAAATCATTGATGAAGATGTGGATGTAGTTATCACTGGAAATATGGGACCCAATGCCTTTAACCTGTTTAAAAATTCGGATATTAAAGTCTACCGATGTGGAAGCATTAAGGTTGAAACGGCTGTACAACTGTTCAAGGAAGGGAAGTTAGAAGAGTTAACCCAGGCAGGTCCTGCCCATGCAGGGATGGGTATGGGAGCAGGTAGGGGATTCAGAGGGGGAAGATAAATTGAACATAGCCATATTAAGCGGAAAGGGAGGTACGGGGAAAACCACCGTATCCACCAATCTTTCTACCATTATAGGTGCCAATTATATCGACTGCGATGTGGAAGAGCCTAATGGATTCATATTCTTAAATCCCTCTCAAATAAAAAGAGAAGAAGTTTATGTGGATTATCCTGTTGTGAACAGTAGCAGATGTACCTTATGCGGACAATGTGCAAAAGTATGCCAGTTTCATGCCTTGGTAAGGACAAAGAAAGATATCATGCTCTTTGAAAAACTCTGTCATGGCTGTCATGCCTGCGGGATAGTGTGCAAACATAGTGCTTTAACATTTCGAAAAAGAACAATAGGGATAATTGAGGAAGGTCAGTATGGCAACCTAATTTGCAAAAGAGGAATTTTAAATGTGGGAGAACCTATGGCAGTGCCTGTTATTAGAAGATTACTAAAAAATCTTCCCACTGGAACAAATCTTATTGATTGCGCCCCGGGGACCTCCTGCAATGTAGTAAGTTCCCTTCAATATGCAGATGGTGCAATACTGGTAACGGAACCTTCTTCCTTTGGGCTTCATGATTTAAAAATGGCAGTGCAACTTGTAAGGAGTTTCAATCTTCCCTTTGGTGTTGTTATCAATAAACATAATACCGAGGATGACAGAATTCAGACATACTGTGAAAAAGAAAATATAGAAATATTAGGGGTTATACCGTACCGAAGGGAAGCGGCAGAGGTATATTCTTCTGGAAAAATGATTGTGGAACTGCCTGAATATAAAGAAATATTTGAGGAGATTGCAGAAAGATTGAGGGAGGTGTTCCCTTGGAACTTACAGTAATAAGTGGGAAGGGCGGTACGGGTAAAACCACGATAGCCTTAGCCCTTTCTGAACTTGTAAAAGATGCAGTAAAAGCAGACTGCGATGTGGATGCACCCAATCTGTACCTTTTTTACGATGGAAGAGATATAAGAAAGGAATACTTTTATGGAGAAAAGAAAGCAGTTATTGATAAAAAGTTTTGTTCAGGCTGCAATGAATGTGAAAAAGTATGCCAGTTTGACGCAATCAAAGATAGTAAAGTGGATTTTTTTAAATGTGAGGGCTGTGGTGCTTGCATATTGGTTTGCCCTCATAGTGCCATCAGTTTAAAAGAAAAGAAAACTGCTGATGTTTATATCACCCAAACTAATAAAGGAATTATTTCAAGGGCACAGATGGAGGTGGGCAGCGAAGGGTCGGGAAAACTCATAACTATGCTTCGTAGTAATGCCAGGAAGTTTGCAGATGGGAATGCCCTTATCATTATAGATGGTTCTCCAGGAATTGGTTGTCCTGTAATATCTTCGATTACGGGAAGTGATGCGGTATTGATTGTTACAGAACCTACCCAGTCAGGTCTGGAGGACTTTGTGAGGGTGATGGAGTTATGCAGGCATTTCGGAGTAATTATTTTCGCCTGTATTAATAAGTATGATATCAACGAGAAGAAGGCAGAAGAGATTGAAAATTTTTGCAGAAAAAATGATGTTTATTTAATTGGGAAAATACCTTTTGATGACACGGTTATGAAATCAATTAAAGAACTAAAGCCTATTGTTTTTTATGAGGGTAGCAAGGCAAATCAGGCAATAAGGCAGATGTGGGATAACATTTGTAAGTATATAAAATATTTAAATCAATAATTTTAAGGAGGCATTAATAAATGAAAATAGCAGTTGCAAGTGAAGGGAAATTTGTTAGCGGACACTTCGGACATTGTGAAGGATTTACAGTGTATGATGTTGATGAAAGTAAAGGGTTAAAGAAGGATTTCATACAAAATCCAGGCCATAGACCAGGATTCCTACCTAACTTCCTAAAGGAATCAGGAGTAAACGTTGTCATCTCTGGCGGCATGGGAGAAACAGCCCAGCAGTTATTTGCCCAAAACAATATAGATGTGATTGTAGGAGCAGAAGGTTCTTGTGATGATGTTGTCCAGCAATATTTAAAAGGGGAGTTAAAATCCACAGGAAGCATATGCAGAGAACATCAGCATGAAGGTCACTGTCATGAATAAATAACAGAGGTGTCCTTATGGAGGGGGTAAAGAATAATACTCTGACAAAGGATAAGTTTTCTCTAATCAGAAAATTGGTAGAGAAAAACGGTTATAAATTTACGAAGCAAAGAAAATTGATACTTGAACAGTTTTTCCTTGCTGACAGGCATTTGAGTGTGGAAGAGATATACCAAAGGTTGAAAAAAACCAGTATGGGTCTTGCTACTGTATATAGGAATGTAAAGATATTTAGTAATATTGGTATAGTAAAAGAAATTGTTGTGGATGGAGCAAGTTACTATGAATTGAAAATTTACAGCAAAAAGTCCCTGCATATCCATTTCCAGTGTGTCAAATGTAATGATATAATAGACATTGATGAAAGAAAAGTTGCTTTAAAATATTTAGAGTTAAATAAGACCGTAGAAGATATAAATGATTTAGAAATTTATGATATAGATATAATGTTCATTGGATTATGTAAAAAGTGCAGGGAGGTAAATAAATGCCAAGACCGGTAAAATGCAGAAGGGTTGAATTTTTTCCAGAAAATACTTATTTCATGCCATTAGGCAAAAGAAAGTGCGAGGTAGAGGAAATTACTCTTAAGATAGAAGAACTTGAAGCCATGAGATTAAAAGATATAGAGGGGCTTAGTCAGGAAGAGTGTGCGGAGAGGATGCAGGTTTCAAGGCAGACTTTTCAAAATATCATAGACAGTGCAAGAAAGAAAGTAGCGATAGCACTAACGCAAGGCAATGCAATACACATAAGCGGAGGGAATTATACTTCGGGTTTATGTCAATTAAAATGCTTAAATTGTGGTAAGGTTTATGATTTGAATTATGAACATGATAAGCATACTTGTCCTTCCTGTGGTTCAAAGGAAGTAGTTTGCGAGAAAAAGAGAAGGTTATGCCATAGGTGGTGTGGAAATTAGAATAAATTATAATATTGAAGATATCAGGAAAGCGGTTCTTGTGATATACCAATATCATGTGAACTGTATTTTTTGTAATTATGAATTATAATCTTATCATTCAATAGTTTATATTTGCTTTAATAGCAAAAAGAATGTTGTATCTTTCATCCTTAGGTTAAAAGATTTAAGGTACATTACGGGAAATTCAGGTGCATTGCGGAACTTAAAGCACATTATGGGAATTTATAGGCAGATATGAAAATTAGGAGAAAGATATGATATAATATGTATAGGTATATAAAAACCAAGGTGCGCCAACACCTTGACTTTAGGAATGTTTTTTTAGTTGTATAGGGCTATTAGGATTTTTGAGGATGCTTTGGAGATTTGGCGGTCTTTCCAAGGCTTTTTTTTAACAGCCTGTAAAGTTAAAACTTATTCATTTGTAAAAACATCTTGTAAGTGAATTTTAAGTCCACTAAAAGTATGTGATACTACGCAATCATCGCTTTTGTAAATAGAAACCTGTTTATATTCATCTATAATGATACCAGAAATTTAGACAGACAAACGGACTAATTTAAGTTAGAATATTATCATGGAGAAGAGAAGAAATTTTAAACCGGAAGAAAAAGCAAGGATTGTACTTGAAGTCTTAAAGGAAGAAAA